>Ga0114999_10000009_pt1 | contig 257055 bp, 218 predicted proteins | sample ArcticOcean_MG_C_3_FD_89820 | JGI IMG/M metagenome (GOLD analysis project Ga0114999, IMG submission 89820) | Marine microbial communities from western Arctic Ocean - ArcticOcean_MG_CB8_126 | ecosystem: Environmental > Aquatic > Marine > Oceanic | place: Arctic Ocean: Canada Basin | collected...
CCGCAACTGTGGGGAAAAAACGGACGACAGTGAACAGACTGTGGACCGTGGATTGTAGAGGAAGGCAAAGGCGATGACGGACGAAGGGCAAGGCAAGAACGACCACGGACCAGGGACCGCGGACGACGGACGAAGGCCCCCGCCCCGGAACGCAAGAGCAACAAACAGAAAGGACACCCTCTGATGAGCGTGTCCTTTTGGATTTCCAATTGCGATGGGATCAGGGGACGGTTCTGACGACGCGGAAGCCGATGGCGGTGAGATGGGGCGCTGCTCGAGGCGATTGGGCGAGCTGATATTTGGAACTCGCCCGCGGACATCCCCGGCAGGGATCACAGGATGCTCGCGCTCAGTCGATCAGCGCGACGGCTTCGATTTGAATGCGTTGACCGGGATGGAACAGGGCGGGAATCTCGAGAAGCGTGGCCGGGGGCGCGGGTCCAGAGATGAATTCGTCACGGACCTGTCTGGAGGTCGGGAAGTCGTCCATTGAAACGAGCCAGGTGGTCAGCTTTACCAGATCGGCGAGAGAACCGCCGGACTCGGCCAGGTGTTCGCGGAGTGCCGAGAAGATGAATCGGGTCTGGGCCCGGACGTCACCGGGGGAGACGACGGCACCTTCTGTGTTCACCGGGGCGATTGCCGGGAGGAAGAGGAGGCGACCACTCTCGCAGAGCGCAGCCATTTTGTAATCGGCTACGGGTTGGGCAGTTGAGGGGATGAGGGTTGTGTGGGGCATGAGAGGAGCGTTCGGTGTCCGAGGTCCCGGGTGGCGGGTTTTTTTTAAGCCACCTTCGAGGATAGTCTCTTTACGTTGAGGTCGCCAAGCGTTTGCTCAACTACCCAGAGATCGTATTGCGTCTGCTGATTGAGCCAACTCTCAGGTGTAGTTCCGAAAGCTATGCTCAATCGGACTGCCATCTCCGGGCTTATTCCAGACCGGCCGTTCAGGATCGCGGACAATGTCTTGCGACTCACACCAAGGCCTGACGCAGCCTCGGTGACGGTGAGATCAAGCGGCTGAAGGCAGAGCTCTCTCAAGACTTCTCCAGGATGGGGAGGGTTATGCATTTTCATCAGTGGTAGTCCTCCAAGTTGACATTGTGGGCGTGGTTTCCCTCAAACTTGAATGTGATCCTCCAGTTAGAAGTCACACGCACTGACCACGTTCCCCTGCGCTGACCTTTCAGTTCGTGCAGGTGCAGACCAGGTAGGCCCATATCCTGTGGAGAAGTGGAGGCGTGAAGTCGACCCAAAATGAGCCGGATCCGATTCATCTGCTGCACCGGAATACCGCGTGGAGTGCCGTCCTCGAAATAACGCTCCAGTCCTTTGTGACTGAAACTCCGAATCATTGAGTAAATGTAACCTGAGTAGTGTCGAGTGTCAATGCTCTATTCCGGAACGTGTTCACGCTTACAGAACAGCCGCGACGATTTCGATTTCTACCAGTAGATCCGGATCCGCGAGTTTCTGAACCCCCAGGAGCGTTGCCGCGGGGAAGTCCGTCCCGTAGAATCGAGCGCGGGCAGCCGCACCTTCGGTGTGCCAGGTTTCCATATCCCGTACCCACATAGTTTCTCTTACGACACTCGCAGGTGTGGCACTTCCCGCCAGGAGGATGTCGCGGATGTTCGCGTAGGCCTGCTCCGCCTGCTTTCCAATGTCACCGATCTCAGTGGAACCGTTGGGATGATTGCCAACCTGACCGGCCGCGAAGATGAGGCGACCGCCGTTGACGATGGCACCCTGGGCATAGTCGATTCCGTGATCTTCGACACTGTACTTAGTGAGTAGAGGAGAATCCGCGAGCGGCTCTCCGAGGTCGGCGATGAGTTCGACTTCGATACACATTTCTGGATCGGCGAGGCAGGAAACGACAAGGTCTGTGGCGGCAGGCGATGTATCGCCAAATGCGCTCTGAGAGATCGGTCGGCCGGCGGTATTGTAGTCGCCGGGGTCGGTGACGTAGGTGTTACGTTTGACGACGTCCTGGAATTCGGCGCCGGCGTGAGCGAGGACTGCAGAAAGTCTGTCGAATACGCGACGGCTCTGGGCTGTCATCCCTCCAGAGACCACGGGACCATCGGGACTGCGTCCGGTCATTCCCGAGGTGAAGAGGAGCCGTTCAGGTCTTCCGTCTTGCGCAGAAAAGCTGGGGTGTTGGGTCACTGAAAATCACTTCCGTTTTTATTTCGAGTGCGAATCGGCCTGTATAACCCGAAGTCTCTACCTCCGGTTCGCGAGTAATCCTGGTTCACAGAGTCCAAAAAAGAACTTGAGAGGCATTCATGTGCAATTTTGCACCCGGGAGCGAGTCCAGTCAAGTGTATTCACACAAGGTTTGGCCATTATTGTAGTTCCTGGCGATAAAGAATAGTCAAAATATAAAATAGTATCAAGTTATAGTATTAAATACTTGTGCATTGATAAATAATGTATAAGACTGTTAATATGATATTTAATTCATATTTTCCATCTCTAAATTCACTGTATTTTTAATTGTCCAGTCGACTGTACTATTCAGAGTTCGTTATTGGAATGACCCAGAAACAAAAAAAGGGAGACCCGTAATTCGAGTCTCCCTCTGGTTCCATTATGGTGAAGGGCGCTACAATTTGGCGACGTCCACCCACCCCCCCGTCTTGTTCGACTCGTAGCAGGCTTCCATTATCGCGACGGCGTCCGCCGCACAGGCCAGATCATCCTGCAGTTCCTCCTGGCTGAGTTTCCCCTCGATTGCCGCAACAAGCCGATCCACCCGGGTGGGTTTCTCTTCACCCGGAGCAACCGCCTGGGCGTCTTTTCCGGGAGCCGCTGTGATGAATCCCTGGTCCGGGTGCTGAAAGAGGGTGCCTTCGCTGCCGGTGATTTCGAGGCCGCTGAGTCCTCCTGTTTGCACCCAGGAGGCCTCGATGGTTCCGAGGGCGCCATTCTTGAAGCGAAGGAGCGCGAGTCCGTTGTCGTCCACATCGGGATAAATCCCCGAGACATTGCTGATGGTCGCGAAGGCACTTTCGACAGGACCCAGAATGGTTCGGAGCAGGTGCACCGCGTGGGTACCCATATCCATAAACGCACCTCCGCCGGCGAGTTCCGGATCCGCGAACCAGGCGAGATCCGGTGAGTCGAACCAGTGGCCGTAAGCCGCGTGGTGGGCGTTTCGGTAGCGCGCGTGGGTGATGTTTCCAAGGTCGCCCGTTGCGACTTTCGCGATGACGCCCTGCAGGTCGGCCGAGAAGGGCTGGAAGTAACCCATATGGACGATTGACCCGTGCTCCCGAATGAGCGCTACAGCTTCAGCGGCCTCCGCCGTGGTTGTGGTGAAAGGTTTTTCGCAGAAAATGGGTTTCCTTGAAGGGATCGCCGCTTTCAGGAGCCGCAAATGTCGTGTGTTTTCAGCGCAGACGATAAATCCGTCCACGTCTTCTCTTGAGATGGTGGCTTCGAGATTGTCGGAATACTCAGCCTTGTACTTGTCCGCGTATCTCTGACCCCTTTCCTGCATATCGTCCCAGATTACGACCAGATTGCACCCCGGTTTTTCATCAACGGCTTTGAGGAATCCTTTGGTGTGCGTGTGGGCTGCCGACAGGAATGCGATGTTTGCCATTGGGAACTCCTTTTCAAGTGGTCTTGAAGGCGGTGATCGGAAATCGACTCAATCTGATTTGAGATACCGATCGAACCAGTCGATGTGACGCTGTATGAAATCCTGAACGTGCACAGGCTCTGATATTCCGTGACCTTCTCTCGGGTAGCGTACGAACTCGGCAGGAACACCCAGTTTCTTGAGGGCAATGTAGAATTCCTCGCCCTGTCCGATGGGGACGTCGTGGTCCACTTCACCGTGGGTGAGCAAGAGGGGCGTTCGGGTGTTGGCAACGTGCGCCATCGGCGATCTCTCCCAGTACGCGTCGTAGGCTTCCCACGGTTTTCCGCCGAATTCGTATTCCATCAGAAGCTGATACATCGACGTGCCGTAGAAGCTGATGTGATTGCTCAGGCTGGCGTGCGAGACACCCGCTTTGAACCGGTTGGTCTGGGTGACGACCCAGTTGGTCATGAATCCGCCGTAGCTCCCGCCGAAGACACCCAGGCGGTTCGCGTCGATCCAGGGGTTTTGTGCGATGGCCGCGTCCAGACCGATCATCAGGTCCTGGTAGTCGTCTCCGCCCCAGTCCTGGACACACCCGTCGGCGAATGCCTGGCCGTAGCCAGAACTGCCCCGCGGATCGATGTAGACTACCGCGTAGCCCGCCCCGGCGAGCGCCAGGTGGCTGAGTCTGAAGCCGTGTCCGTGCGAGCCGTGAGGACCGCCGTGAATGGACAGCAGGGCCGGATATTTCTTGTCAGATTGGAATCCGGTGGGTTTGAGAATCCAGCCTTGCACGGTGAGGTCGTCGAAGGTGCTGAGTTGAAATGGATCGGAGGGGCTGGTGGTGACTTGTTCCGACCATTTCGAGTTGAATGAGGTTAGCGTCTTTTCGGTTCCAGATCCGAGGTCGAGCGAATACAATTCGTTCGGGGTGTGCTCGTTGTTTCGCGCGTAGACAAGTCGCTCACTGTGGAGGCTGAATCCGGAGATCTGGCTCGCGCCTGTGGTGATCTCGTGGACTTTTCCACCTTCGGATGAAACGCGGTAGATTTGGCGCCTGCCGTGGTCTATCGCCGAAAAGTAGATGTTTTGCGAGTCGGGCGACCAGGTGGGTGAGCTGGATCGCCGGTCCAGGCTGCCGCTGAGTTTGACCGGTGCGCCGCCTTCAGAGGGGACGAGATAGATCTCGGTGTTTCCCGCCGGGCTGTCCTTGGACGCGTTTCCACGATCGCAGGCCGCACAGGCGATCCACTTCCCGTCCGGTGACCACGCAGGTGTGAACTCCGGACCGGGTGTTTCGGTAATTCGCCGGCTCTCGCCGGTGTCGATCGAGACGGCGAAGAGGTCGTTGTTGGCGTTGTTTTCCCAGTCGCCCGTGCGATTGCTGACGAAGGCGATTTCCTTGCTGTCCGGAGACCAGCTCATGGAGTGGTCGTCCGGATCGCCCTCGGTGAGCTGTTTCGACTCGCCGCCGTTTACCGGCGTGATCCAGATGTTTGTCGGCTGATTGGGATTGAACCCGCCGGCCCACTTGTAGAAGGTGCGGTCGACGACGTTCATATCGTTGGCAGGTGTGAGTTCTTCTTTTTCTACATTGCCTCGGGAGACGCAGGCGATCCATTTCCCGTCCGCTGACCAGGCGTGTCCGTTGTCTGCCCAGAGCGCGCCCCCCAGTCCGGCTTTGAAATCGGTGAGTTGGCAGGGATCTCCTCCCGCGAGATCGAGGATCCAGATTTGCGATTTGCCACTTCTATTAGAAGTGAAGGAGAGTTTGGTCCCGTCTGGAGACCACCGGGGGGAGCCGTCGCGTTTTTCGCTGTGGGTAAGCTGGCGGGGCTCCCCACCGTCGAGAGCAAGGAGGTAGAGGTCGGATTTGGTCTTGTTGGTTTCCTGATCTGGACGGGAGACTCCGAATACGATCCGGGTTCCGTCTGGAGAGATCTGTGGACTCGCGACGCCGGTGATTCGGAACAGGTCGTCAGGTGAGACAGGTCTGCTCATATTTCACCTTACCTTTGGGTAGGATTGGCGATCTCTATATTGACTTCGAACACACTTACGGGAACAGCGATTCCCCAGGTTTCCAGGACCTCGGGGTGCACTTCTCCGATGATTCCGTAGATGCGGCCGTCTTTGACGATTTCTCCAGCGCGCCCGGGGAGGTAGGTGGGGTGATCGACCGGGATGAGCGTGTATTCGATCTGGAGGTAGTAGGCCAGCGCTTCGAGGTGACTCTGAATGTCCGAGAGGTTCGCTTCTGCGTGCGCCTCCATTGCGGCGAGGCGGATCTCCGTTTTGGTTCCGTAGGCGGTGTCGGGGGCGAGCACAGAGACTTCGCCGACTTCGAAGATGCGGTGGGGATAGATCGCTCGTCGGCTGATGCCCTCGATTCTCAGGAGACCGGGAATCAATGAGGCGCGTACCGCGCTGTAGTGGTCGGACATCGGGTTAGAGATTTCAACGACTTTTGCCTCGGGATCTCGCATTCGAGTGGAGAGGTCGCTGCTGGAGGTGAGGATGGGGAGCAGGAATTCCTGGAAGCCGCAGCCGACCATCAGGTTCCGGAATTTGTCGGACAGGTCCTCCTGAGGCGCCGCTTTGCCCACGGTGAAGTCGTGAGGCATTTCGGGTTCGAACGCTTCGTAGCCGGTGGCGACGATCACGTCTTCGATGAGGTCGACCGGATGCATGATGTCATCGCGGTAGGGTGCAGGACGCGCCTGAACCGTTTGTTCGTGGAGACTGACTTCACGGTAGCCCATTGCCACCAGCGCATTCGTGATTTGGTCGGACGGGAGTTCTCCGCCGATCATCTTGTTGATTTCCCCGAGGTCGACTTCGATGGATTTGGTCATATCGATCGGGCACTGGATCTCCCGTCCCCTGGGCGTGTCGTAGGGGTATTTGATGGTGACCGGGAGGATCTTCCCGCCGCGGTCGGCCATATTGACGGCCATTATTGCGATCGAAAGCAGGACTGCGTCGAGCTCGGTTCCGGTGGCCTCGCAGAAGAGGAAGGTGTCGCCGACTTCGACCCTGCCGAGGGTCTGGCTGTTGATGACCGGGGGCATCGAGAGGACTTCGCCGCGGTTGTCCCTGATGAGCGGGAAATGGTCGAAGGATTCAAGAAGGTGAGCGTAGGTTTTCCCTGTGGGGTGATCGCTCAGGATCTGGCGCAAGCTCATCTCCGATTCGGTTTCCAGGGGGACGAACCGGGTGGTGTCCGGATCGACCGAGTCGAATTTGACCGGGAATTCGATGTCTGATGCGTCGTAGATCCCAATGGCGACCGCGCTGCGGCCGCGACCGTATCCGTCGGCCAGTTTTTCCTGGGTTTCGATGAGCTGCTCGAGGACGGCGGCGTCTACCTGAATTCCTTCACACGCAAATGCGGCGATATAGGGTCGGGTAGACTGAAGCCCCGGATCGACTATGAGTTCACGCTTTGGATCGACATCTTCGAAGAAGGAATAGGTTTCGTACGCCCCGTTCCGATAGCCTTTCAACAGCCGGGCAAGTCCTTCTGAGGACCACAGGTCGGGACGGTTCGTGTCCTTCAATTGAACACGCAGGTGGGAATCGTCCTCGACTTTCACCTCTGCCTTTGCGGTCTCCAGGGCCGTTTCAAGCTCAGGCAGTTCGTAAACCTTCCCGGCAAGTTTTTCGAGGTCTTCTTTTATTACAGAGATGGTGGGCATTGGAACTCCTTAAAGGCAAGAAGCGTCCGGAGTCCGGCGTCCGGATGATTTCCTGTCGAATTTTGTATTGGTGAATATGAGTTCTCGTTCGTAAATGAAGCCTGTCTCGGGCTACCAGATCCCCCCGGACATCGGACATCGGACGCCGTACCTGGTCCTCACCCTCTCTCGTTCCGTACAAAGTCGAGGTCCAAACTGAACAGATCACGTATGTCATCTATCCCCAGGGCGACCATTGCCATCCGGTCTACTCCGAGCCCCCAGGCGATTACGGGCACGTCCACGCCGAGCGGTTTCGTGAGTTCCGGTCTGAACAAGCCGGCGCCTCCCAGCTCGATCCAGCCGAGGGTGGGGTGTTTGGCCTGGAGTTCAACGGACGGTTCGGTGAACGGGAAGTAGTCGGGGACGTATCGGACTTCTTCCGATTGAGCGATCTCCAGGGCGAACAGTTTGAGCAGACCCAGGAGACTTCTGAAGTTGATCGACTCGCCGAGGACGATGCCTTCTACTTGGAAGAAGTCGGCCGAGTGCGTGGCGTCCACGTCGTCCTGGCGGAAGCAGCGGGCAATGCCGAAGTATTTGCCCGGGATGTTCGGCCCCGCGGCGAGTGTGCGTGCGGAGAGCGCGGTTCCCTGGCTGCGCAGAAGCAGCTGCCGAGATCTCTCCGGGTTGAATTCATAGCGCCACCCCCGTGATCCCGTGTCGCCTCCTGTGCTGTGGGCCTCGGCGACTTTGGAGAAGTAGGGTTCTTCCGCGCTTTCCGAGTGCGTTGGGTGCTTGAGGTAGTAGGCGTCGTGAATATTCCTGGCCGCGTGGAATTGGGGCATATATAGAGCGTCCATATTCCAGAATTCGGTTTCGACGAGGGGGCCCTTCATTTCTTCGAAACCGAGTGCCAGGAGCTTGCGCCGTGTGCTGTCGAGATAGGTGCGATAGGGGTGGTGCCGCCCGATCGTGATGCGCGGGGGTTTGATGCTGAGGTCGTAGCGGCGAAAGTTGACGCCTTTCCAGTCACCGGACTGGAGCATTTCGGAGGTGAGCTGTGAGACTTCTTCTCCAGTGAGGTTGGCTTCGAGGATGCCCTGGAGTGTCACGCGACCCGATTCCGTGAGGCGATAGGAGCGAAGGACGCGCTCGTCGAGTCGGACGGGAGATTTCCCTTTGCCTCGCTTTGTCGTTTTCGTGGAGATGTGTTCCTGGATCTCTTGGGGAAAGTCGCCGAGGTCGAAGGTGGCTTCTTTGCCGGCTTCCTGGAACGGTCCGAAGAGGCCGGGCACGAGTCGCTCAGTGTAGAAGGCAGCCTTTTTAGATTCGACGATTTCGATGGCGGGACCCTTTTGGTCGATGACGCCCTCTCCTTTGAGACCGCCAAAGGCGCTGCCCCAGTCGCCGCGATCGAACCGAGTGTCGGACTGCAGATCTTTAAGCGTTGTCCCCGGGTCCTTGCCGACTTGAAGCAAGAGGGCAGTTTCGGGTGTGGCTCCGATATCCGCCTGACCGACTCCCAATTCCGTGAGCGATACAATGGAGACGGTTCGCTCCTGGGAGATCTCGATGAGCGCCTTGGAGATCAGCCATTCGATCGCGCGGCGAACCTGGCCGGGGCCGATCTCCGCAGCTTCAGGCAGTGTCGCGTCCGAGTATTCGCCCTCTGGCTGCGATTCGTAGGCACGCAAAGTGCGGATTTCCAGTGCGTGCAGGGAGGTGAGGTCTATGGATGCGGCTTGTGACACGAATTCACTCCTTCTGAAAAAGGGCGACGATGAAAATCAAAAGCGACCGCAGACGATGGACCGTAGACGACGAAGTCAAAGGCTAAAGAAAAAAGGCGACGACGGACCGCAGACGACGAGGTCAAAGGCGGACCGGTGATCGGGCCCAGCGCCCGGGGGCGAGTTGATTTCTTCCGGACATTCACCCCGTTTCTTCGAGTGCCCGGAGCGACCGAAGGTTGCGGAGGGTGTATCGAGAAGCAAGGCTCGCCGAATTCATCGATTCTGGTCTGGTTATCTCAGTGCCCCTGTGGTCCACGGTCAGGTTTTTAAAGTCAAAGGCGACGATGGACCGTAGACGGTGGACGGAAAGATCAAAAGCAATCGGTGATCGGGCCTAGCGCCGGGGGGCGAGTTGAATTCTTCCGGACATTCACCCCGTTTCTTCGAGTGCCCGGAGCGACCGAAGGTTGCGGAGGGTGTATCGAGAAGCAAGGCTCGCCAATCCCATCGATTCTGGTTTGCTGAAGCTTCTGGTTTTGTCGTCCGCGGTCAATGGTCCACGGTCGCCTCTGCTTTTGCCTCTACGGTCCACGGTCGAGGTTGCTTCCCAAAAAAGAATATCCCCTTCATCCACTGTTAGGGACGAAAGGGAGCCTTCCGCGGTACCACCCTATTTGCGCTCGATCGAGGCCGCTCATCGGGCAATGATGACTGCCCTCTCTCATTTCGGCGAGATCTGCCGGCTCGGCCTAATAGCTTGACCTCAGCATTCAGCCTTGCAGCTCCGGAGGGAACTTCGGTTGGTCGCTCCCCGGGAGAATTCTCAGTCCGGGATTCTCCCTCCCTTTGAGGCCGATGACAACCTACTTTCCTCCTTCACAGCTTTGGCCAAAAAATATGTTTGGGCCGCAGTGATGTCAAGGGGAATTGTGTTTGAAAGATCCCCTGCCAGTCTAAACAAAGAGCCACGTTTGCCTATCCAACAGCGGTCTGAGGTTTGTCCAGTTTCTCAACCCGTATGTGGGCAGAATCACTGAGTTTAGGGTGGACAACAATGTTGATGTCCTGATCCAGTGCAGTAAGGAAAGTCAGCAATTTTTCCAATGAAAATTTGTCGAGTTGCCCGCGTTTTAAATCTGAAATTCTGGGTCGTGTCGTGCCCAGGACAATCGAGGCTTCAGCTTGAGTTAGCTTACGCATCTTTAAAAGGCTGTTAATCCGAATGGCCAGATTCGCTTTGGTTTCCCATTTCTCAGGGCTTATAAATCCGAGTTCCACGTAAGCGCTGTCAGAGTTTGAATTGTCTGATTCAGGTCTTGTCATGAATTCCACTCCTGGGCAGACTCAAGGTGAACGTGGTCCCTTCGCCGGGCCTGCTTTCTACTTCGAGATGACCCTTGTGTTTCTGGATTATGTTGTAGCTGATCGAAAGTCCGAGTCCTGTGCCAACACCTACACCTTTGGTTGTGAACCCGGGGTCGAAGATCTTGCTCAGATGTTCGGGCGTGATTCCTGATCCGGTGTCCGAAATTTTTACGTGGACGTGTGTGGCGTCTGCCAGCGTTTGTATCCGAATTTCTCCCTTGCCTTCGATGGCCTGTGCGGCGTTGATCAAGAGATTCATGAAGACCTGGTTCAACTGGGTAGGGTAGCAGTAGATCGACGGGATGTCATCGTATTCTTTGATGACGGTTACTCGGCCTTTGGTTTCGTGATGGATGAGGATGAGGGTGGTGTCGATGCCTTCACGAAGATCTGCTTCCTGAATTTCCGATTCATCCAGGCGTGCAAAGTTGCGGAGGCTTTTCACGATCTGTCCGATGCGGTCTCCGGCTTCCATCACAATGCCATTGTTCTCTTTCAGGAGGCCCAGAACCTTCTGGAGTTGAGGATTGCTCTCGAGTTTGCCCACGCCTGCCTCCAATGCCTGGGCGATTCTCTCGATGCATCTCCGGGAGACATCTGCTGCGCTCGAGGCCGCTCCCACCGGGGTATTGATTTCGTGTGCGACGCCGGCAACGAGGGAACCGAGTGAGGCCATTTTTTCATTGAGGATGAGCTGGTCCTGCGCCTCTTTGAGCTGGCTGTTGGACGTCTTCAGATCCTGGTTCACCCCGAACAGGTCGTTCATCGCATCGGACAGGGCTGCATTCGATACCTTGAGCTGTTTATCGCGGTTTAAGATTCTGAATGCCTGGAGCGAAATGATGATCAGTCCCAGGGCCATAAGGCCAATAAACCAGGGCTCCTGCCACACGGGAGGGACTACGATAAAGAGGACCTGGGCAGGGGAAGTGTCCTCATTGAAATCACCATCTCGTGCTCTGACTTCGAAGGTGTAGTCGCCGCTCGGAAGGGATTGGAAGATGTGACTTTTCAGTGTGGTGTAGGCAGACCATTCACCGAGTTTGAGTTGTTCCCTACTCGCCTTCCGGACTTCATCCACTCCGTCGGCAGGGCGATACATTCCGATGAATTCCTCGGTGCCGGGGGAGGTGCACGTCACGAGGCATCCCACAAGAATCAGTCGCGATCCAGGAATCAGTCCATTCCGAGCTGCACGGCGAACACTGAACTCGATGCCATTCATCCCACCCAAATCACGCAGGGTGGTGATCCCTGATAGCAGGGATCGACGAATACTCTGCGCTGCAATGAAGGCGAAGTAGGTTTCGTCATACTGAGCATAGTTGGCCAATTGATCCGGACCACCATCCAGGACGATGTGGACGTGGCTGTCGATGAGCCCGGGGAGCAGCCAACGCCCATCGAGATCCATCGAAGGTGATGCGCCGGAACTGCAGCCATCGATGGTGATGTCAGTGATCTTGCCGTTCTCGACCTCCACCCGTGCATTCCGAATGGGATCCGAGCCATCTCCAACAATCAGATTGGCGCCGGTCAGGGAAAATTTTGACGAGTCGTGGGACATTCTTGGATTCCTGGGAGTTACTGGTGATTCACCACTGGATGTTGGATTGCACCGGAAGGCGATGTTGATCCGACCGCTTTTCAATCGGCCAATCTTTGATCTCCTTGACCGCTCCGATCAGACCATCGACCGCAGCTTCGAAGATGATCTCACCCTTTTCCGCTGTCGCGACGGTTGGATCTCCGTGTACGCCGAGGTCCGTCCACCTTCCCCAGTAGTCATTGAATCTGACGGGGTAGTTACCCGTGCTGTCCGAGCTCGCATACTGTCCCATGCGATCGTCCCCTTTTTTCGCCTTGTCCATCTGTACACGGTCACCTGCAAGGTGCAGGTAGAGCGAGGTTTCGAATTCGTCTGCGTGGGCGATGATTTCGCTTTCGCGAATGCCTTTGAAAGCTTCCATCAGAAAGCTCGCATATCCCGCGGCAAAGCAGAGCGACTCGGTGGCGAGTACGGTTTTACGTGCGATCAGGTCGATGAGGGGACCGTTCGATCCGTGACCGTTGACGATCAGGAGTTTTTCGAATCCGTGATAGGCCACGCTCTTGGTGACGTTCAGACAAAAGGAGATGAAGACCTCTGGTTCGATGTGGATCGTTCCAGGAAAGTCGATGTGATGCATGTTCAGCCCGTAGGATACAGGTGGCAAAACGAGGACTTGATCGGGAATGCGTTTTCCGATTTCGTGGCAGACGCTTTCGCATAGAAAGACGTCCACATCCAGCGGGAGGTGGTGCCCGTGCTGCTCGGTAGATCCGGTCGGGAGAATGACGACCTTCTGCATCTCAATGGCGTCGTTCATTTCGGGCCAGGTGAGTCGGTTGTAACGATACTCCTCTTTTGCACCCATACGAGGTCTCCGGTTATAAGATCGATTGTTGGTGTGGGGTCCCGGACCGCATTAAACGAATGTCCATCGAACCAAAACTTAAGGGCGGCCTTTGCTGCCGCCCAGTTCTCTTTTTCAGCGATTCCAGGAAGAAAATATTGGATTATTGTGCGTTGTCAGAAGGTGGGATATACCGATTGCCCAGTTCCGCATAATCCTCTCGAACCGGAGAGAAGATGTCCAGGGCAAGCGCAGGCCCGCCCACGGCGACTGCTCGATGCGGGACATTCGAAGCAATCAGATAAGCTTCGTCCTTGGTTACCGTGCGGGTTTCATCTCCAATGGTGAGTTCCATTTTTCCGCTGATCATGATGCCGCCCTGTTCATGCGGATGATGATGAAGCGGAACCACCGCCCCTTCGTCCATATCGAGCAGGGAAATCATCAGATTCTCTCCATAGGGCGCCTTGATGCGAACGCCCGGTGCGACTTCATTTACAGGTATCTCGTCCCAGTTGATGAACATAATCACCTCAGAAGTAGGTGAAAAAGCTGACCACGGACCGTGGACCATAGACCGTGGACGAAGGCAATACCAAAACAAAAACCAAAACTAAAACCGCCAGAGCTCGCGGATGCTACTACAGCGATAGCTCCAGATATCCTGGATCCTCCTCCCTCACCCGATCGCCGGCAGGCGTCACCGCTCGCCGCATCGCCTGAAGTTTTTTGGAAAGGATCTCGCTGCTATCATATGCATTCTCCAACAGACCGGATTCTACTTGATACGGACGTCTCCGTATGAGGTGTTGGCAAGCCACCGTCTCAATCACAGAACGAAGGGCATATCCAAGAAATCGAGCCTGTTCAGGATCGCTTTGTCCTGTAGACCCTTCTGCAATATTCAGCGCCACAGAAGTCGCCGCTCGTCTAATCTGTGAGCCAAGGTTGTATTCCTCTCGCTTGGGCAATTGTTCAGCGATTTCGTAAATCAAGTCAACATACTGCAATGCCAATTGCCAGACTTCCAACTTCTCAAATTTGTAAGCGATGGTCATTCACTCCTTCAAATTTGGTGGTCGATTTGCTCCTGTTCCGTCGTCTCTGTTCTTGCCTCTGCCTCTGTGGTCCGTGGTCCCTCGTCCGTCGTCGCTCTTGCCTCTAGGTCTCCCGTCGCCTCTGCCTTCCGCCTACCCCTTCTTCCGCTTCACCGTCCTTATAATGTCTCTCACCATGCCGTGCTTGACCACTTCCCCCGGCGCGGCTTTGGCCTCCGCCTCGATCGCCCCGAAGAGCTGCCGGGTCATCAGCTTGGCTGTGCTTGAATGGAGCCGCTGACCGACTGCAGCGACCGGTCCACCAAGCTGAACAGTTCCGCTGTAAGTGATTTCTGTGCCGTCACCCTCGGCCGCGAGATCTATTTCACCCGCTCCTTTGACAAAGCCGGTCTTGCCTTTCACATCTACGATCATTCTGTAGTGCTCGGGCGGACGCATGTCCTCCAGTTTAACCGTTCCGCTGTAGCTGCCCTTAATGGCGCCGACCCCGGCGTTGATTGCGAGACTATAGGTGTTTTCTTCGATCAGCGCGAGGTCCTGAGTGCCCGGCAGACACCTGCCGAGGGCCTCCGGGTTTGTCAGGATTTCATAGACGCGCTCAGGTTTGACATTTATCGTATATGTGCCCTTGATTTCCAATTTGCCTCCCGTGGATGGCTAGTGAATTGGACGAGATCCAACGAATTCGGTGCTAAAAAAGTGCTGAGTCAATTTACGTGGATTCATTCCAAGATCAAGCCCTAACCCTGTCCATAAGGTGGTTCCACCAAACCAGTGGTGTGTTTCCAGTTCGTTCTCCATATGTTAAACACGCTCCGCCTGTCTCCCCCTTCCCTCCCAGGGAAGGGGGCCGGGGGGTTAGGTCCACTCACCCAGGTGTTCACCATCCCGCCCTCTTCCAAGCCCCACCAACCTATCCTCTTGCCCACCGCCTCAGGTACTCGATGCATTTCCCTCTGCAGTTTCTCTGGTGGTACACAGAAGTCCCCGCAATCGAATAATCACGGGGACTTCTGACAGTCCTCTACCAGTAGGGCTTTCTCAACAGGTTTCACGCGCCGAGTTATCCTGCCCGTTCGACGGCTTTGGCAATCGCACGCGCAGCGAATACCTTGGCCAGATGTGCACGATATTCCCCGGATGCGTGATGATCGCTCTGGAGGTCATCTGTATCCACACCGTCGATCGCTTTCCCGGCCGCGCCAGCGATGGCTTCTTCGGTGAGTGGGCTGCCGACAAGAGCGCCTTCTGCAGCGGATGCTCTGTAGGGAACCGCGGCGACACCGGTGATTCCAATGCCGGCCGAAGCGCAGTTCCCACTTTCATCCAGGGTGATCTGTGCGGCAACACCTGCAAGGGCGAATCCGGAGGCCGACTGGTGCATTTTTTCGTATGCGCCTCCAGAGCGATCCCCGGGAACAGCGATTCGGATCTCTGTCAGGAGTTCGCCGGGTTGAATGTCCGTGGTCAGAAAGTCGACGAAGAAATCGCCGGCGGCCACCGTGCGGGATCCGTTGGCACTGTTGAGTTCCAGTTCTGCATCCAGAGCGAGAATGGTTGCCGGCCAGTCAGCTGCGGGGTCTGCGTGGACGAGACTTCCGCCAATGGTGCCGCGATTGCGGACCTGGGCGTCGCCGATTACGGATGCCGTTTCCGGAAGGATGGGACATTTGCTCTTGAGACTACGGGTGCTTTCCACCGCATAGTGGGTACTCATGGCGCCGATGTGGATGACGCCGCCCTTGGAGACACGAATGGCGCTGAGCCCACCAACCTGCCCGAGGTCGATGACAACATCGGGGGCGGCGAATCTGAGTTTCATAAGCGGGATGAGGCTGTGCCCTCCCGCCAGTACTTTGGCGTTGTCCCCGTGTTCGCCAATCAGACTCAGTGCCTTCTTCAGCGTTTTTGGGGCGTGGTAGTCGAATTTGCTCGGTATCATTTCATTTTCTCCGGAGTGAGGTGTCGATGCCGGTATCCAGTGGTCGATGCGTTCAGCGAATCCTGCCGCCTTACTGCATGAGCCTCCAGATTTTCTCGGGACGCATCGGCATGTCGATGTCTCGCACCCCGAATGGTTTGAGCGCATCGACCACGGCGTTCACAATGCAGGGCGTAGACCCGATGGTACCGGCCTCTCCCACTCCCTTGACCCCCATTGGATTGACAGGTGAGGGTGTGATGGTGTTGTCCATCTCGAATCTCGGGAAATGATGCGCACGGGGCAGCGTGTAGTCCATGTACGAACCACTTAGCATCTGTCCGCCTTCGTCGTAGATGACTTCCTCGAAGAGTGCTTGACTAAGGCCCTGTACGATTCCTCCGTGCAGTTGACCTTCCACGAGCAGGGGGTTGATGATGTTTCCACAGTCGTCCACGGCGATGTAGCGTTTGATTTCGATCTCACCTGTTTCTGCTGAGACTTCCACGATCGCAATGTGGGTGCCGAACGGGTAGGTGAAGTTGGACGGTTCGAAGAAGTGCGTTTCGGACATGCCAGGCTCGAGTCCCTCCGGAATATTCACACCCACGTGGGCGGCTGTTGAGATGTCCGCGAGACTGACGGCGTTTTCCGGATGCCCCTGCACAAAGTACATGTTGTCTTCCATGACGATGTCCTGGGGGTTGGCCTCCAGTATGTGTCCGGCGATTTTGTGCGCCTTTTCCTTGATCTGACCCATAGCGACGTGCATTGCAGCGCCGCCAACAGCCATTGCCCGACTCCCGAAGGTGCCGATGCCGTACTGGACGATTTCGGTGTCTCCGTGAACGATTTTTACGTCGTCAATGTCCACACCCAGTCCGTCGGCGATCATTTGCGCAAATGAGGTTTCCTGGCCCTGACCGTGCGGAGAAACGCCGGTGAGGACCGTGACCTTCCCGGTCGGGTCCACGCGAACAGTGCTGCTTTCCCATCCGCCCGCGGGCATGGCAGCCGATGGACCCATGCCGCAAATTTCGACATAAGTGGAAAACCCGATTCCCATGTACCGGCCCTTCGCTCTAAGGTCAGCCTGCTCCTTGCGGAGCGCTTCGTAGTCGATCATACCCATTGCCTTGTCGAGGGCGCGGGTGTAGTCGCCACTGTCGTAAGACACGGCGGTGCCGGTCGTGTATGGGAATTCATCGGAACCGATGAAGTTCTTCCTGCGGACTTCCACTGGGTCGAGATCCAGATCATGCGCCACACAGTCCACAATACGTTCCACGAGATAGGTCGCTTCCGGCCGGCCGGCACCCCGGTAGGCGTCCGTGGCCATTTTGTTGCTGAAGGTGGCAACCAGATTCATGGATACGTTTTGAATCTTGTAGCAACCGCAGAGCATCAGTCCGGTGAGTGTGGGAATCGCAGGGGTGAGCAGCTGATAGTAGGCCCCAACGTCTGCGGTTACCGTGTATTTGAGCCCGGTAATCGTTCCATCGTTCTTTACGGCAACTTCGACATCCCCGGCCTGATCCCTTCCGTGAATGGTATGCATCATGTTTTCACGGCGTCCCTCGATCCACTTGACCGGTCGTTTGAGCTGCGTCGCCAGATATCCGATCAATCCCTCTTCGGCATAGACATTGAGCTTGCTGCCGAATCCACCGCCGACCTCAGGCGCAATTACCCGGACCCTGTTCTCGGTCATTCCGAGCATAATGGACAGCTGTGTCTTCAGCAGGTGAGGGATCTGTGTTGAAGACCAGAGGGTCAGCTGTCGGTCTCCGGGATCGAATCTGGCAAGCACGCCTCTGGGCTCTATGGCGTTTGGCGCCAGGCGCTGGTGGACGAATTTCTGTTTGACCACGCGGTCGGCCTCGGCCAACGCTGCGTCTATGTCTCCGCCCGCCAGAGACCAGGTGAAGGCCCGGTTGGTTCCGAACTGTTCGTGCAGGATCGGTGCGCCTTCGGCAAGCGCTTCCTCTGAGGAAGTGACGGCGTCCAGTGGTTCGTAGTCTATTTCTATAAGGTCCACCGCATCCTGGGCGATGTATTTGTCTTCTGCTACGACGGCGACTACGGGTTCACCGACAAGTCTTACTTTTTCGTAGGCGAGACAGTAGTGGGGGGGCACCACCATGCCCGGAAATCCTTCCGGATCCGTAGCTGCGCATGGGACGGTTCCCACTTTGTCTTTGATGTCCTCACCCGTAACTACGGCGACCACACCCGGATGATCCTTTGCAGCGCTGACATCTATGTTCTGGATACGTGCGTGGGCGTGAGGGCTTCGAAGAATGGCTACGTGGAGTATACCCACAAGTTTTACGTCATCTACGTATTGGGCAAGTCCTTGAATCAAACGGGGGTCTTCCCGGCGCTTGATTCTGGCTCCCACAGTTTTGCTGACGGGCACGGGATACCTCCTTTACGCGTTCATTTTTTTGGCGGCATATTGAACGGCATCCACAATGTGCTGGTAGCCGGTACAGCGACAGAGGTTCCCCTCTATGCCGCGTCGAATTTCCGCTTCGGTCGGTTTTGCGTTTCGCTCAAGGAGCTGATGCACGCTAATAATCATTCCCGGCGTGCAGAAGCCGCACTGGAGTCCGTGGCATTCCCAGAATCCTTCCTGCACGGGATGCAGGTCGCCATTCTGTGCGAGTCCCTCGATGGTGGTGATCTCACTACCATTTGCCTGGACCGCCAGTGTCGTACAGGACTTCATGGCCAATCCGTTCAGCAATATCGTGCAGGCGCCGCAGATGCTGGATTCGCATCCCACGTGGGTGCCCGTGAGCCCCAGCACATCGCGCAGATAGTGGACCAGTAACAGCCTGGGTTCCACATCGTCAACGTGCGGTTCTCCATTTATGGTGACTTCTATTTTCACTGGACGGCCTCCTGTGAAATGGATGAGAATAGTGGGTTTCAATTATCCACGAAATGAGTTGATGTTATACCAAGCCGGGACCCAAGGTAGTGAGGATTTCTGGCGTGGCGCAAGCGGAATTTCCCAATTCTGGAAATCTGGTGCGTCGGCGATGTCAAGTTGGGTACACGTTTTGCTAAAATCTCTATGGTAGCCGAATGTGTGGCGTATTCTGACTAATTTACATTTCTGAAGTTTAATGGGGAGACACTTTTCGTCCATTTGCAGAAAGGAAGGTGGAGAGACCTTGCCAGAGCTGGATATTGAAGCAACCGCACGGCAAAAAGCCGCAATTTTAATGATCGCATTGGGTCAGCAAACCACGGCCGAGGTGATGAAATATCTTTCGGATTTCGAGATCGAAGAGATCGCCCAGGCCATCGCAGAAGTGGATGTGGTGACTGCAGACCAGGAAGATCTCGTGTTGGAGGAGTTCGAACATTTCCTCCTGGCCGGAAAATATGTCTCACAGGGCGGGATGGATTTCGCTCGTGGCGCACTTGAAATGGCAGTTGGACCCAGAAAAGCTGAAAGTTTGCTGGATCGGGTGAACAGTACTACCACAAGTGGATTTTATATGCTACGGAATGTGGATCCTTCCCAGATCGTGCCATTCATTTCCAAGGAACATCCACAGACCATCGCGTTGATTCTTTCGCAGCTGGATCCCAATCAGGCAGCCGGTGTGATTAATGGGTTGACCGAAGACCTCCAGGCAGATGTTTCGTTCCGTATCGCGCAGATGGACAATATTTCGCCTCAGGTGCTAAGAGAACTCGAGGAAGGACTTGCGAATGATCTGCAGGCGATTCTGGCGGGACAGGTGACCGAAATCGGAGGACCCAAGGCCGTGGCGGAGATTCTAAACCGTACAGGCCGCTCTACGGAGATGGCGGTGCTGGAAAGGCTTGATGCGAAAGACCCGGAACTGGCGGAAACCGTGAGGAACAAGATGTTCGTTTTCGACGATATCTCAAATCTTACCGACCGGGAAATTCAGATGGTGCTCAGGGAGGTGGATTCCAAGGAGCTGGCGATGGCGCTTAAAGGTGGCAACGAAACCTTGAAGGGCCGTTTCCTGTCCAATATGTCGGACAGGGTAGCCGCAATGCTGAAGGAAGATATGGAGTTTATGGGACCCGTCAGGATGTCGGACGTAGAGGATGTGCAGCTGCGCATCGTTCAGACCGTGAGACAGCTCGAAGACGCAGGCCAGGTCACGGTTGTTCGCGGTGATGTAAATGATGTGTTCGTGTAGGATCAGGCAGATAACCGTATAGGTCGAGGCAAGGGCTCAGTCCCTTGCCTTTTTTCTTTGTGATGGTTAGGTTGGAGAATGGTGTCGGACTGCAGGTTGTCGCGATTTTTTGCGATTGGGATTCTGTAATTTATGTTCGGTCCGCTTAAATGTCCGGGCAAATCCTGCGTGTGCGGATCCCTTTGATAATCACCTTGGAATGATCACCCCAAACAGACCCTTGTCAATACCATTTGGAGCTACAAAATGTTACCTGTCCTCTATTATGTTGCCGATCCGATGTGCTCATGGTGCTGGGGATTTCATCCAGTTCTGATGAAAGTGGTCGACGCGTTGCCATCTGATATAAAGCTGAGATACGTGATGGGTGGATTGGCGAAAGACTCGGACGATCCCATGCCTGCCGAAACGCAGGAGTATGTCCAAATAAATTGGCGTCAGGTTATGCAGGAGACCGGGGCGGAGTTCAATTGGGAGTTCTGGGCCAACTGTCAACCACGCCGTTCCACGTATCCGGCTTGCAGGGCCGTCATCGCCGCCGGATCGCAGCGCGAGGCGTCGATTCCAGAAATGTTCCACAGAATTCAGAGGGCCTATTATCAGGAGGCCCGCAATCCATCGGACTCTGAGACACTGATTGCGCTTGCCGAAGAGATCGGTTTGGATAAGTCCCGATTCGAGCGAGATCTGCGTTCACCGGAGATCGAGGATCAGTTGCAGGAGGATTTCAGTCTGAGGAGATCGTTGGGGGTACGTGAGTTCCCGAGCCTGGTGATCGGGAATGAAAGCAATCGGTCATGTCTCGTGAGGGGATATGCCGATTCTGAAACCACCCTTTCTCGGCTCGAGGAATACTTGAATAAATAGTTGTTTTTAAAAGAATAAATTTAATATTTGGATGGCTTTAAGAAATCGCAGTTGCATCAGTCCTGAGGGATCTCAAGCGTATGCTGAAGCACCAATCCGGCCTTTCTCCCAAAATTGTTAGGCTTCAGTCGGCTCTGGCTGAACAGTGCCTCTGCCTGATCCCACGAATGGTGGGACGAGGAATCCCTGCTGTGTCCGAAGGGGACAGATGAATAGGACGCTACGTTTCCGGGTCCTCTGAAAACCATCAGTGTGGTTGCGGACTGTCCGCCTTTACCATAATGCATTGCAAGGTCTGGTGTGGTTTCGATCACCCTGAGCGATTCCAGGCCAGGACCTGAACTTCCGCTCACGCCCCAGGATTTTCGCGACATTCGAATCCGGTGAATTTCACCCCATGGTACCTCCAGGCGACCATCTCTGTTGATCATATCCTCGGCTGCCTCTCCAAGGGCCTCGACCAGTCCTTTTCGCGTTTCGGGTCCCAGGCTCTGGTTGGACACGATCCCTCTACTGTCGATAAGCTTCCCTTCGCAAAACTGCCGCCAGCGCGCATACAGGGTGATCCCTGTCCTGTTTTTCTCCGCACGGCCGTCCCAGGCGGTCAGGAGGTTCATGGCCTTGACGATCTCTGGATTAGTATTCTCCCAACTGGACGGTTTTCCGTTGATTGCGATACCAACCGCACGAATCCATTTGTCCGAGTGGACCACGTAGGTGTCCTGGCTCAGACCGATCGCTTCCTGCAATGTCATTTTCGTGTTGGAAGAAAGGAGCTGGCGTGACCTGAATGACCTGCCCGACTCCTTTCCCGGTACTGTGTTGTAGATGTATGCCGCGTAGCGATCGGGTGTGACGGGGCTGTAAGGCATCAACAGATCGGGAGAGGTCCCGCAATCCTGCAGCCAACCCTGTGGTGGGTTGATGGCCTGGATGAGGTCGTCCTGACTGTGGTCCTCGGTCCAGAGTGCCGCAGGTGCGTCTCCGGGGAGTGGGCGGTCCCACTGGTAGACTTCCTGTCTTAGAGGAATTCGCCCGGTACGTATGTAAAAGGTGTTCCCCTTGACATCGCCGTAGATCACGCGCTGAGGCGCCAATTGCGCCAGGCGGAGCGCGTCATAAAACGACTGCAAGCTGCTGGCGGTAATCTGTCGATAGAGTTGTTCAACCTGTCGAAATTCATCCGCAATGGATATTCTGAAGACGTAGCCGGTTCTTCCATTTCGCTCGATCACGGGTCCGTGCACCGTGTGAAGCGTTCTCCTGAGGTGGGTTTCAGATTTTCCATTTACCATCACCTGTATGAGCACGGTGTCGCCTACCGCCGATTTCCAACCGCTTCCGTATTTGTAGGTGATGCTGTCGGCCGATCGGAAGGTTACTTCATAGACGTCTGCACCGTCTGAACCGCCCGAAAGCGCAGACCATCCCAGGTATGAATTGTGACCGAAGAGGGGAAAGGGCAGGCCCGGAACCGTGAAACCGAAGAATTCGAGATGCCCGCCGTGGAGATGGTATTCATACCAACCCGTGTCACGCGCCCATTCCTGGTGCGGGTCCGCCAGGAGGTAGACGGCGTTCTCGGCAGATCGCTCCTTGCTTACAACCCAGTGATTGGACGGGTCAGTTTCGGCTGGCAATCGGGCCATCTCCCTTTGCGCTTCTGCTTCGGCGTCCTTCCAGGTCCGGTATCTGGCAAGCGCGAGGATGTGGTAGGGTTCGGGTTCGAATGCCCACTCGGGAAGGGTGCGGGCGTTTTCAGCCATATATCTCCGTATCCCTGAGATGTAGCTTCTCAACAGCACCAGAAGTTCAGGGTCGAGTTGTTTGAGGCCGGCTCGGCTGATTTCCGCGTGCCTCCAGAGTTTTTGGCGAAAATCCTGGTCGATGTATTCCGAACCGAACGTTCCAGCCATTTGACCTGTGGCAGTGAGATAGTTTTTTAGAATCGATGAGAGGCGGTCCCGCGCTTGAGCATACCCCAGGCCATGCACGGTGCTGGAAGCGGTAGCGCCGTAGATGTGAGGCACTCCCCAACCGTCACGATATATTCGGACCTCATCAGCAGAAGCCTGGCCGAAGGTCCATCCACCGATGATTGGAAGCAAGGCCAGCAGCAACAAGTGATGTCTCATGCGGTACTCCGGGTGCGCTTGACAGGGCAGGAACGTTTTAATAATATAGGATAAGCAGCAGGTTTGAGAGTTTGAATTTCATAAAGGAGGAGGGAATCGCTATGGGTGATCATGAAACCATCACGCAGGATCAGATGAATGACTTCCTGTTTGCACAGCTTGTCATGATGTTTCAGGGGGCAGCCTATCAGCAGATGGGCAAGGTGATGAATCCGGTGACCAACAAGATTGAGAGGGATCTGGATCAGGCCAAAGGTTCCATCAACATTCTGGGGATGCTCGAGGCCAAGACCAGGGGCAATCTCAACGAAGACGAACAAAAAATGCTGGAACACGCGCTTTACGAGTTGCGTATGAACTATGTGGAAGAAGTTAAGAAAGGGACGGAATCGACGGATCCGGAAGCAGGTGCAGAGGAGGAAACACCCGAGGATGACGAGCAACCGGATGACGCGTCCGGCGATGAAGATGAGGCAGAGGGTAAGGAGCGTGAGGATTGAACAGGTTCTCCCTTACAATATATGTAGGGATGTTCGCTGTATTCGCAGGCTGTGCACACTACTCGACATCGGCCTCCGGTGGCAGCGGATTCAATTCGGTGGCGATTCCGCTCCTGGAAAACAAGAGTCTGGAACCCGAGATTCAGCAAGCGCTTACGGATAGCCTTATCCAGGCATTCGTGGAAAGTGGTGCCCTTAAAGTGGTGGATGAAGATCGCGCCGATGTGGTTCTGAGGGGTACGATTGTGGAAGTGAGGGAAGAACCGTTCACCTACGGAGGGGCAGCCGATCAGTATCAGATTACGGTATTCGTGGATATGTCCTGTTACGACGCCAAAGACAAGAAAAATTTGTGGGAAGAGAGCCGGTTGAGGGGCTACGGGATATACAGCGCTTCCGTTCAGCGTGAGGAGGCAAGGATAGAGGGTCTCGGAGCTGCATTCGATATCCTTACGCGAGACATCGTAGACAAGACCCAGGTTGGGGGGTGGTGACGGGGCCATCGACCCCACGGTATGTCTTTTCCCGACTTTTCCATCAGGAACGCGGAAACAGAATCCGATTATGCCCGGGTGAAGCGTTTGCTCGGGACGGAGTTCGAGATCCGCCCGGGGATGGGTGCTGTTTTTCAATGTCTATATGATAATGTAATAAAGGGCTGGAATCGGGAGGCCATTTCCAGAATCGCCGTGGTAAAGGATAAGGTGGTGGGTCACGTGCTCCTCGCGCCCCGGTCCTTCCACTTTGATGGTGTAGCGATCCCGGGTGGAATTCTTGCAATGGTTGTGGTGTCGCCCCACTTTCGGGGCAAAGGAATAGGCAGTGCCCTGATTGCAGATGTGGAGGCCCTGGCGAAGCGCCAGGGCCTTTTGTATATGCAGCTTGCCGGCGATCGCGGCTTCTATGGCAGGATGGGGTATGTGGAAGGATATCTGGATTGCAGAACCCACCTGGGTACAGGATCGGGCTATCCAGGATGCTCGGGGTTGCGTCCGGTGGGACCGGGAGACGCAGGGCTGCTTGCCCGACTGTCCTCTTCAGGATTCCCGTCAGGATCCGTGCTGCCCTCTGTAGATCGATGGCAGTGGATGATCGATACCGGTCATCCGGGTCCACTGACTTCTACGAATGAGACACTGCTAGGGATCAAACCGGATACGGATTACCGGATGATCCATTCAGAAGGAACGGTCGGTGCGCTATGGGCGGGTGGGAACGGGGAACGCCTGGTGGTTTACGAGGCCTGGCCAGCGAATGGGGAAGGGGACCATCTCCTTGAATCCATTTTGCAGTTTGCTCATGAGAGTGGATACAAACGTGTCGCCTTCCATTTGCCTCCGGATCACAGCCTGGCTCACGCGGCTCTCAAACGCGGCGGCAAGCAGGAATGCGGGGTCGATCCCACGCTGCTGGGGAAGGTGCTCGACGCTGCGGGTATGCTGGAGCATGTGTTTTCGACGGTTCCACGCCGGGAGTCAGCCGCGAAAATAGGGGAATTCACAGGTCACCTGGAGCTCAAGGTCGATGGAGAACCAGTTTCTTTCGTGTTCAACAATGGCATTCCTGTCATCTCCGGAGCGGGTGGTGGACCAGGTTCCTGGACGGTTTCCATGCCTGGAATCGCCCTTACCCGGGCGTTGCTGGGGACAGACCGGTTTACAGATCGTGCAAGAGCCCAGATTGGACGGGACGAGGAGCTCAGAATCATACTCGACGCCCTGTTCCCGCAAAAGACTCCCTATTTCTGGTTGGCGGATTCGCTGTAGAAACGGGTTGGGCCTTCAGACCCAGCATACAACGGTTGTTTTCAGGGCGATTCCCGGGTGTCCCGGACCTGACAATCCTGTCTGTTTGATATAAATAACCTATTGTTTTCCAGAATATTGACGATATACAAACCGGCACGATCGACGTGTCGGTTTTAATTTTGATTCTTTGTCGGCATCGAGGGGAAAAGTGACTAAAGCTTCTCGGTGGTTGTCCGATAATTAAACTGTGTGGTATTAAGTAATAATAACATCATCGCCAAGGAGGGCACATGTTCCGACAGGATGCGGATAATCAGGCTCCGGTCACAGGAAGTGAACGCGAGCAAAACCCCTTTCTACCTTCTCCCCTTTTAGAGACCGACGCAACAACCCACACGCCTCTGATGAAGACCCTGCTGAATAAAGATTTGATCGGTTTTATGAGTCGCTTTTTTGTGAGCCGCTACCCCTCGTAACCTCGGGGAACGAGATGAATCATGTATCAGTTTGCAGATTGGGTTGCGGTTTTGCCAAAAAGGATTCACGCAGGAGATGTAAATTCAAACAGGAGGAGTTTTATGGATCGGTATGACTCAGAGCGTTTAATCAGTAAATTTGGTTTTGAAAAGGGGCTTGGCCTGCTGAACGTTATTGCAGCTCGGCAGCTTGGTATGATTCCTGAGAACAAGGTGATACACTTCGTACGTGAAAACATCCAGTTCTTTAGTAATCAGACAGAGAATTCTCCAGTGTAGATTGTGAGTCGATTGAACACCTGTTGAAATGGGGCACGATCCGTCAGGATCGTGCCCCTTATTTTATACGGATGCGTGCCGTCCTTATCTGGTGTCCCCTTCGATTTCCTTTGTTTGACTTTCGAGATATGCGATCAGACCGTTGAGGGATTTGTGTACTTCTTTGAAGTATCGATTTTCCTTGAACGGTCTGATCATTTCCCACCGGTCATAATGATAGCGGTCCCGGGAATATTCCACCGGATCGTACATGAATTTGACACCGAATGTCTTGAGTTTTCCGTGTCGTTGTTCCTCTTCATCTTCCCATTCGATTTCCGCACGAACGATTCTGCCCAGCACCGAGACTCGCTTTGGCAGTGCTGGACGATATGCGTCCGCGTCTCTGTTGAAACGCAGTCTGGGATAGAAATTGAAGAGCAGGACCATGTCTTGCAGCTGGTCGAGACGTTCATCTAGGGTCAGGCCGACGTAGTCCGGCCCGATCGCGTAATCCAGGAAATCCGGGGTGGAGTCGAATCGGATCCCGTTTACCGAAAAATCGACCACGCCGATTTTCATGCCCTGCTCGCCACGCACAGCCATTTGCGGACGGATGGTGATATTCTCGAGTCCGCCCTTGGAGATTTCTGTTACGAGTTCGTGGTAACTGTAGCGGCCATCCAAAGTGGACCTGGACCCGTAGTGGAGTACGAGCGTATCGCCCACCGAGAGATAGTGGGAGTCTCGACGGTCTTTGATGCGGCTGATCATTGGTTTCTTGATATGGAGGTTGCGGCCAATGTCTTCGCTTCCAAGTCCCAGAACATCCGAGAATCCCAGTTCCAGGAGGATGGACCGATCGTGTTTTTCTTCAAAATAGGGTTTGCTCACGTGGACGTTTCGTTCCTCGGATGGGTTTCCACGCATCGCCTCCTTGAAGTTTTGAACGAGAGACTCCAGCTGCAACTCGTCGCCCGAGGGCATGTGTGAATTTTCAGGAGGGATCAGCCGGAGGTCCTCTATCTGTGGTGCAATAGTGTCCTCTGTGGGATAGGTCAAATTGGTTCTCCAGACGCAGGCGTCAAAGAGGACCTGAGGGTAGACAGGCAATGCGCCTCTGCCGGGCAAATGGGAGAATCTGAGCGATGAGCGTTTGTCCTGTTTTACGATGTCCGACAGCGGGGTGATCCTGAATCCAACGCCCACTTTCGGGTCGACGTTTTCAAGCGTGTCGAGGGTGAAGCGTACGCGCTCATCTACTCTGCATTCTACTACGCGTGGTACCCGCTCGTGGATGAACCACAGCCTCAAGATTTCGCCCTGCCCCTGGAAGTGATCCTGATTTTCAGCTTTGATCCCGTCGGGGATAGTGATAAACAGGCCTTTTTCCTGAATCATCAACCTGCCGTTGCGCTTGTAAACCAGTGCCTCTCCGAGGTTTTCCTCTGTGTCCTCCCCGGCGGTCGTACGCAGCAGGGTGATGTTTGCAGAGCCTATATTGAGTTCCGCCATTTTGAGCAAGGCACTGGTCTGGGGATTGAGTCTTAATTCCCCCCCTTTTTTTATGAAAAACCTGCTCAGCATTTCACACTCCTGCACACACTTCTGGTAATTTTTGAGGTGCCCATTTCGAAGTCAAGGCCAGCGTGGATCAGCCAGATCACAGGCTGCATGTGAGGAATCAAATACCCCGCTTGCGAAGGAACTCCAAAGGTAAATTTTCCAGGGGCAGATCGGATCCAGTCTCTGAGATATGAAACAAGGACCCTCACAACGGGACCGGGTCCAAAATCATGACAATAAGGCCGGTGGTTGACTGGCTCGGGGGACTGGTTTATATTCCAGCGGTTCTTAGCCCTTCAACCCGGAATTGGGACAGTGTGTGACACGTGATTTTACAGCCACTACTTTCGTGGTCCAGGATGACCGAACCCTGTTGCTGTTCCACAGGAAGATTCAGGCGTGGTTCCCGCCTGGAGGGCACATTCACGAAGACGAACTGCCGTGTGACGCCGCCTTGAGAGAAGTGGAGGAAGAATCCGGGTTTCAGGTCCAATTGCTGCACGCACCCTGCACAATGGGTGAAGTTACAGTCCTGAGCAAACCTGAATGTATCTTACTCGAACAGATTACACAGGATCATCAGCATATCGACCTGATATATTTCGCGAAAGTGGTCGGCGGCAAGCTGAAGGTAGCCAACTCGGAGGCAGAAGATTACAGGTGGTGTTCTGAATCCGAGCTTGAAGCCGAAGAGATTCATGAAGATATCTGCAGGCTTGGGAAAATGGCCATTCAGGCATTCAATACCGATATTCCGGCCCGTCCGGGTAGTTGAGGTGAGTTATGGCACTGGACAATGTGGTAGCTGATGACATCCTGGATCTGATCGGACAGACCGCGCTGGTACGTCTGAACAATCTCGTGACGTCCGAGATGGCCGAGGTACTTGTAAAGATGGAGTCTCTCAATCCAGCACGTTCGGTTAAAGATCGCATTGCCCGCGCCATGATAGATGATGCAGAGGAGACGGGACGGCTACAACCCGGTATGACAATCGTTGAGGCCACCAGCGGAAACACGGGGATCGGTCTTGCTCTTGTGGCCGCTGTCAGGGGATATCGTCTGGTGCTGACGATGCCTGACTCCATGAGCAGAGAACGACGCGATCTGCTCGAGAGTTTTGGTGCCGAAGTCATTCTGACACCGGGTGTAGACCACATGAATGGCGCTGTTGAAGAGGCAGAACGGATCGTAGGCGGAGATCCTGACGGACACTTCATGCCGCAGCAATTCGAGAATCCTTCAAATGCGGAGATCCACCGCAAGACAACGGCTGTGGAAATTCTGGACACTGTGGGGGGAGACATCGATGCATTTGTTAGTGGGGTGGGAACGGGGGGGACGGTTACTGGCGTAGGGCAGGTGCTGAAAGGTTTGAATCCGGAGGTGCTGGTGGTCGCGGTGGAGCCAGAGCAGTCGAACGTTCTGGCGGGTGGCCCCCCGGGTGAACACCAAATTCAAGGCATTGGGGCCGGCTTCGTTCCAGATGTGCTCGATCGGAGTGTGTTGGACAGGATCGTGCCTGTTCCGGAAGATGATGCTTTTGTGATGTCGCGACGTCTTGCAAAGGAAGAAGGTCTGCTGGCAGGGATATCCGCGGGTGCGAATGTGTGGGCGGCGTTGCAAGTCGCGTTGGAGTTGGGGCCGGGCAAGCGGGTGGTTACGGTGATCTGCGATTCTGCTGAGCGTTACTACAGCGTTCCCGGATTTCTGGAATCAGCTGAATAGGCGCCGTTCGCAGGTCAGTCTGCGGCCTGTTCCATTGCTGGCTTTTCGGTCAATCCCAGATCCCTCTTGATGGACTTCAAATCCTTCTTGATTGCCGGTTGGCGACGCTGCTGATGGCTGAGTTCCGTATCATCCATCGCGGTAAACAGGTTGAGTATGTGCAGGCCCTTTTCCACACCAAACATCTGAATCAGGCTTTCGATCGCTTCAGGGGACATATTTTCCTCCAGGGTGGGAGATTTTTGACCAGTTGAACAAGGGGTCTGGTCTGTTTGTTCATATAAAACAATAGGTTACGTAAAATTGTTTCTTCGCTGTTGTATACACACCTTTAGTGATTGCAACTTATATGCCAGATGAAGGCTCATCCAAAAAGACACCGGGGCCGCTTCGAAGAAGATTGTCGAATCCCGAGGTTCGAGATCGCATATTCAGGATCTTCAGCATTACCCTAATCCTCATTGGTGCCGGCGCCTCGGTAGTCCTGATGCTGGCCTTTGTAATGGAACTCGAGGTCCTGGTGGTGGCCTTCTCAGGTGTGTTTACAATGGCCCTGGCTTTTTATCTGTTTATACATCTCTGGCCAAGTCGACCGGAGCCGCCTACCGGAACAGGCAAAGCTGTAGCGGAGGCTCTCAAAAAACCGGAGCCCCCGCCGCTTTCTCCAGAGGAATACCGAAGACAAAGGGAGATGGCACAAAAGCTGATCAGGGACAAGGCGGCACCTGCCCTCGCCAAAGCGATCAGAGGACTGTTGAAGGCAGATGAAATGAAGAACAGGAAGAAGCGATAGGCTCAGGAAGGATCTTGTGGCGGGAACTCAAATGCGGACCATTGTCCGCATTTTTTTATTTCTTATTGGGATTTGGAAAATTGATAGACGTAAATGGAGTTGCCGGCTCTGAAGACAGGCTCGTATTTGCTCAACCAGTCGATGTCCTCACCGGTTCGCGCTTTGGTCTTTCGCAGCCAGGCGAGGTTGTGAGCACTTATGGCATAATATCCCGGCCGGGGGAAGCGTATGTCCTGCTCGGGAATCGGTATGGATCTGATTCCGTAATGCTCGGGGCGCACATTGCCGAAATACATGAGCTTGAGTCTGCCCACTTCCGAATGATTCTTCTGCCATTGGGCGAGCGCTGGTAGATCCTGGCCCCAATCTACGTTGCTGTCATCCAGGAGAAATGGCCCTCGATCGGGCCCGCCGGCGATCTCGTTGAAATACGAGAGGTAATGGGGAAAAGCGGACGCAGAAGTGCCCACGGAAAGGAGCACCAACGCAGGATAGACCCGTTTTGCTACGCGTGACCGAAAGGCCGTGGGCACGAGGCCCGTAAGGAGCAGGAGGAAGGGGACCGCAGGAAGGATTCTGCGGAATCCCAGGTTGGTCTGGTCGAAACACGCGACGAACATCATGACCATTGCGGGGACAATGAGGAAGGATGCAGACGCTCGATCCTCTGTGCGAATGAGAAAGGCTGCGGCAGCCGTGCATATAAGAATCAGAATGGGGACCGGCGTCTTCAGGAAGAATGTGATCAGGTGATAATACCACCATGGAGATTGGGAGGTTTCTCCGAGCAGATAGTACTGATAACCAGGTGCACCCGTTGAATACACCCTTTTCAGTCCACTCAGATACAGAAGCGGATTGAAGCTGAGGTTGTAGCCTGCGCAGACGATCAGGATGGAAACGATTGCGGCAACTGTGAGACCGGCAAAGATGCGCAGGGTGGTCCCCGGGTTCCGGTGGATGTGCATTAGGGCGAGGATTACGATGATCGGCCCGAGGAGAAGGGCTGTATATTTTGTCAGGAGTGCCAACCCGGTAGTAAGACCGCAGATTGCCCAGGCCCTGCGACGTCCGTTATCCAATGCAGCCCAGCAAGCGTAAACTGCGGCGAACATCAGTGCCGCACATCCGAAATCGGTCGTTGACAGTCTGGCATGCGCCAGAAGATTTGGTGAGCAGGCAGCAAGCGTCGTTGCTCCAAGTGCCGGCCATGGACCGAAGAGCTTGAACCCCCATGATCCGAAGAGGACGATGAATGCGGCCCCGATGATCAGAATGGGCAGTCGTGCAAGGGTTGTAATGGTCTCGATCCGGTTCGCATTCATGTCGATGAACGATCGTGCGAATCCGAAGTGGTCGCCGGTTCTCCATGAAGGGTCATTCCTTCCAGGAACATTGAGGTCCAGGAACAAGAGGGGCAGCGCGGCGAGCTGCTGCATCAAGGGTGGTGCCTCTGGGTTCAGGCGAAAATCATTACGTGTCAGGTAGGTGTAGCCCGAGGCCAAAAATACGGGCTCATCCCAGGTGAGGGATTTGCTGTTTTGACTGAGGTAGCCCTGGATAAAAAACAGGATGCCCAGGACGACTATGATGAGATGAAATCGCAGTTTTGTGAGGTTTGGCAAGGTCATGAGTCTTATCCACTTGGGAGGATTGATGACCCGGTGAACAGTTCCAATCCGGGCTGATCGGGAATGTAATGCACACACGATCGAAAGACAACATGGATTGCTTTTGTTCCTCTTGACAAAGCCCATGACCCGCGCTATATTCGGTTGACTTATACAGTCCAGGGGATCGTGCCATTATCCATAAGCTGCTGTTATTATTAATCTAAAGGAGGTTCAGTATGGCACGTGGAGGAGTGAACAAGGTCATCCTCATCGGGAACATCGGGGCAGACCCCGAATTGAAGTACATACCCAGCGGGACGGGCGTTACGAATTTCAACATGGCCACCAACGAGAACTGGACGGACAAATCGGGCGAAAAGCAGGAACGGACCGAATGGCATCGTATCGTGGTATGGGGGCGTCTGGCAGAGATCTGCAATCAGTATCTTAGAAAAGGCAGCAAGGTTTACATCGAGGGAAAGCTTCAGACCCGCAGCTGGGACGGGCAGGACGGCCAGAAGAAATACACCACAGAGGTGGTGGCAAGAGACATGCAGATCCTGGATTCCAGAGAAGATTATGATTCAGGTGGCACCGGCGGCGGCGGAGGTGGCTACCAACAAGGCCCATCAGGACAGCCATCAGGACAGCCCTCAGGACAGCCCTCAGGACAACCCTCGGGAGGCGCACCAGATTACCAGAAAGAAGATCGATCAAGTGCTCCTCCGTCACAACCTTCCTCACCCGAACCTCCTCCCTACAGTGCAGATGACGATTTGCCATTTTAAAGAGTCGTCATGAGGGCCGGTTGCTGGATGGACGAGCATGACTGTTCATTTGCAGCAGGATTCTTCGGAACGGTGTCCTGGGATGCGTTTGGATGAAGTCCGCTTCACAACTTGGGTAGCGAATGCTTCAGCAGTGTATTCAAAAGTCTGAAGCAATATCTGTAGTTTCCAAATAGGGCCGTATGTCCGAGTGCGGTGTCTTCAAAAGCATTCATGTCTGGGCCCCGTCATTTTTTGCGGCCATCCACCTCGCGAATCTCAGCACCCCGGTTCTCTCCCTCCCCGATGCTCGCCTTGCTGTTCACCCTGCACACTGGACGCAACGCCTTGCTCAAATCCATCGCCTTCCTCTCGGGCGCAGCCCTGATGTCCCTTGAAATCGTGGGTAGCCGTGTTCTCGCTCCCTATTTCGGCACTTCCGTTTTTGTATGGGGAAGCCTGATAGGTGTGGTCCTTGCAGCTTTGAGCGTGGGCGCTTATCTGGGGGGAAGAATAGCCGATCGGATCCCGGGCCATCGGCCCCTCGCCACGTGCCTGGGGGTCGCGGGCGTTATGGCAATAATCATTCCGTGGATCGGCCCGGTTGTGAACCGTGAGGTATTTGCATTGGCGCTGGGTCCCAGAGGAGGGCCACTGGCGGCCTCCCTGGTCTTGTTCGTCGTTCCAGGTCTTACCCTTGGGGCCATAAACCCGTTTGTCTTGAAATTGTCGGTTTCGTCCGTTGAGAGAATTGGCGAGACGGCTGGACTGGTTTCTGCCCTTTCCACGGCGGGAAGTATCTTCGGAACTCTTGTTACCGCATTTTACCTCATCCCTGTTGCTGGAGTTTCCGTAATCTGTCACCTGACAGGTGCCGTTCTGGTCGCGCTGGGTGGACTGGCCTGGATGGGGAAGTCGATGTCGGCAGAAAGGGGTGGAAAGCGTGTTCATTAAATACGTGGTAGGGAAGCGTATTCACGCGGTTCCACTGTATGCAGTCATCTTGTTCGTGTGTGCCGGTTGCCAGGTCCGTCCTGGTATCCCTTTCCAGGAGCGGGTTCTGTACGAGAAGGATTCGCTATACAATCGCATCCTGGTTACAGAAGATCAGGACGTACGATATCTGAGATTCGGTTACGGTTATATACAGAGTGCCATGCGCCTACAGCAGCCCTCGACGCTGCAGATTCCCTACACGGCCTATCTGATGATGGGCCTTTCTTTTGTGAACCCCCGACGCGGGCTGATGATTGGACTGGCGGGCGGGGCCATGGTTCGTTTTCTCCGTGCGACTCGTCCGGACATGGAACTCGACGTTGTTGAGATCGATCCTGCTGTGGTTGAGGTCGCGGAACGGTATTTTGGCATCAAAAAGGAAAGGAACCTGAAGATCCACGTTGAAGACGGGAGGGTATTTACAAAAAGGGTAACCAAAAAATATGATTGGATTATCCTGGATGCCTTTCACTCCGACACAGTCCCCCATCATATGACGACCGTGGAGTTTTTTCAGGAACTGAGCGATATTCTCTCTCATGAAGGTGTGGTAACGGTAAACATTGCACCTCTGGGCCCGGGCATCCTGCATATGGCTTTGATCAGGACTTTCGCTACGGCCTTCTCACAGGTTTACATTTTCCAGGTTCCCAACCGGGGAAATATCGTGGCAGTGGGGAGCAACGGGTCCAAAAGGCTTGCAGGTCGGGAGATAAAAGGATCGCTTCAGGATCTCAAGAGCGAGGTTGGCGGTGCACTATTCTTGCTAGATCCTGCCGAGCCTTTCCTGAACTGGAACCCCACGGTTACCGGGGCACCCTTGTTGACAGACGATTACGCTCCTGTCGATGCACTTAGATATTTTCTGGCCACAGGTGTGGAACTGCGTTAGTTGACAGCCTCATCCTTTGAATCTCTCGAAATCCTTTAGGGAGGAAACACTTCCCCAAAATTCTTACGAGAACGCTGGGGCTGCAAAGATAGAGAATTTGTTGCTGTTTGTAACGTCCATCTTCTTCAATAGACCACGGTGAGGCGGAATCAAGTCTGGAGATCATCTAAAGCACTCACGTTCCGGGGCTGTAGGTGGCGTTTGGTGGGAAAAAGCCAAATCGAACAGGATATGGAATCGAAAATAATCGCTTGACATTCATTTTAACTTCAGGTTAATTTTTCGTGTTGCTTGTTGATACACTGTTAACAGAGAAACGATTTGCCGGGGGTCGTGAGAGGGGTAACCGGTCTCTCATGGTGCCCGTTTTTTTTATCTTGATTTCTTGAGGTTTAGATCAAAAAAAGAGTTGACATACCAATCGACTAGGGGTTATATTTTGACGATTAACATATATGTACAAGAAGGTCAGGTTTTTCTCGAGGAAACTCTATGACCGAAAAGTTATTACGCTGTGTACACAATTGTCAGTTGACATCGGTAATCACACCTGAAGGGACCGCTCCCCCGGAATGAACCGGGGCGGAGGATTCCTTTTTTGTCGTTTTGAGGAGGTGAGAAATCGAGGAGATTGAGACAGGTTTTTTGAGTAGAATGTGTTGCTGGGTGGGGTAAAGGGGAGTGGAGGGAAACGGTGTTTCAAGTTGAAGGAGGTGTATATGAAGGGTTTACGGGTTTTGGGGCTGATGGCATTGATGGTGATGGTCTCAGCCTGGCCGGCCAACGCCCAGGAGGGTTTTTGGGGTGTCGGTGCATTCGCCAATTATAACGTGCCCACACTCGGGTTCGGTGATTGGTATGGCAACGAGACCAAGTTCGGTTTGACCGCAGCATATGTCCCATCGTCAAAGGTGACGGTAGAAGTCGAATTCCACCGTGGTTCCTTTAACAATGGTGCGCTCGAATCATTGCCATTCACGTGGACGGATGGCAAGCCGCATACCAGCCCCAATGCCAAGAGCGATTTGACACTGAATAGCTTCCTGGTGAATGGCCTGGTTCGATTGGCACAAAGAGGTGAGCCATTCGCAGCGAGCAGTTTTGCTCCGTATGTCGCGGTTGGTGGTGGATTTTACAGGTATAAAAACGATGTAAGCGGACTGCTCTGGCCGGGACAGACTGGTACGCTTGTGACCGAACTCGAGCCTTTTACTGATCAGCGCTTTGCACTCGGCTTCAACGCCGGGTTTGGTGTCGAGGCCTTCATTGTAGACAATGTGGCCGTAGACATTCGAGGGCGATATAACATGATGATCGGTACATTCAGGTCTATGGAGGACTGGGGACTGCAGGAAACGTTCCCCCTTCAGATGTTCGACGTCGGAGCCGGGTTGAAGTTCTACTTCAGTGGAAAATAGGTTTCCACTGTCTATACAAGGAGGTCTTCGATGAAGCGATTTGGATTGTGTTTGACTTTGTCGGTGGTTCTGTTTGTGCTCCTGGGGCTTTCGTTCCAGGGTGCTGAAGCAGGAACTACAGGCAAATTGACCGGCCGGGTTGTAGACGCCTCCGGCCAGCCTCTCCCGGGCGTGAATGTCGTGATCGACGGCAGCCGCCGTGGCGCAATGACGGATGCTGACGGGTATTACCTTATTCTGTCAGTGGATCCGGGCAAGGTCAAACTTGTGGCCTCGATGGTTGGATACAACTCGGTCTCCCAGACCTCAGTGCGTATCCAGGCTGACTTTACCAGCACCGTCGATTTCCAGTTGAAAGAAACGGCTTTTGAAGCTGAAGAGTTGGTGGTTACAGCAGAGCGTCCTCCGGTGGAGCCGGACAAAACCACCAGTCATTATGTAATGGGCGCCGATCAGATCGAGTCTCTTCCGATGGCACGCTCTCTTAATGACCTGGTTGCGTTGAACCCGGGTGTGAACCTGAGCAATGCGAATGTGATCCGTGGAAGTGACTCGGGTGACGGTATTCTGATGGTTGACGGCATTGTGCTTCCCAATGGTGATGGCTACGGTCGCCAGTTTACGGGCCCGAGCAAGACGGCCATCCAGGAGATTACGGTTATCTCCGGTGGTGCCAACGCCGAATACGGCAACCTGGAGTCCGGTGCGATCAGCATCGTTACTAAAGATGGTGGCCGTTCCTACCGCGGGTGGAATGATTTCCGCTACACACCTCCGGGCAAGAAGCACTGGGGCAGCAACATCTACGAGAGTGCCTACCATAAGGACAAGCTGCAGTATAGCAATGGCGAGTGGAATGCCGAGACGATTATTCTGAATAATGGAGCCGATGGAGCACCTGGCACACCCGATGATGAAATCGGCCTTGCCCACCGTCCGCTGGATTATGAAGACGTCAAAGGCAGCTATATCGAAGGCGGACTGTCCGGTCCTATTGGGGATCAGGCCAGTTTCTTCGTAAGCGCTCGCTGGACGAAGCAGCCAACGGATGTAATCAACACCAGCACGCGCACAGCGTCTTTCGACCCTTCGTTGGGTAGCGCCAGTCTGGGCAGTGTGACATCCGGTGGATTCCCAACGCTTACAACACCTTTGGATATTCGTGGCAACGCCAAGTTGACCTTCCGCCCCAGCGCCAATGTTAAGATGAGCCTCGGGCAGATCTACTCGGTAGCCGAAGGGTATCGAAGAGGTACGAATACCAACCGTGACATTGCTGCCAACGGCCAGAATGTCTTTCTGCCCGATGGATCCGGTAACGGCGGATTCAAGCTCACGGACAGTGTGACCTATGCGGTGCTGACACACACCTTGAGCCCCAAGACGTTCTATGAGGCCAGGGTCTCTTTTTACTCCACGGACGAAGACACCCAGAACACCGGATGGCCTTCGGATGCGTTCGGATTCCCGAATACGGTCTTTGGTGAAAAGGATCTGGACGGCTGGTTCAATGTGCAGCCCTCTGCAGTAGCCAACTTCACCATTGCGCAACGTGACCGGTTGAACTTTAAGCTCGACCTGTCTTCCCAGGTGACGAAGGGTCACTTCCTGAAGGCAGGTGTGGATGTTACTCGATACAGCATCTACTATTACAACTACAATGCGCCGAACCCTTCCCAGCGTATTGTGAACTTCATCACCCATTCTGGCAACCTGCCGAACGTAAAGGCCCCGATTAACCCGATTCAGATGGGCTTCTATGTGCAGGACAAGATGGAATTCGAGGGTATGGTGTTCAATGCAGGGATCAGGTACGACGCCCTGTATTCGAATCACCGGTTCTACAATGTCTCTCAACTCCAGACACCCCAGAATCGTTGGCTGATTAAACACGTGGAAATGCCCACAGTCGATGCGACCTGGGCTACACAGTTCAGCCCCCGATTTGGTGTGTCGCATCCGATCACGTCCAGATCGGCCTTCCACTTTACGGCTGGTTTGTATTCACAGGCACCTGATTTTTCCTCCTATTTTCGCGAGGAATGGCGTGCCAACGGTCCAGATCAACACGTAGCCTGGGATGCTTTCACAGGTCTGCACGGACAAACCAGAATGGCCAACCCCTATGTGGCGTTGACAAAGACGCGTGCGTATGAGGCTGGCGCAGACTGGAACTTCGTATCTGACTACACGGCTGGATTTTCAGCCTACTACAAAAGTGCAATTGGCAAACCAGCCAGTGGAAGTCGCTACTGGTATGAGCCGCAGAGAACCACCTGGGTATGGGGTCTCAAGCCCAGTGTGATTCAGGACATGAAGGGATTCGAGATGAACGTCCGCAAGGCGTTCAGTCACTACTTCTCCTTCAACGCCGCCATCAACTTCGGTTGGGCGTCGAATGCCCGCGTCGGTTCCAATGCAACGATGTTCTATCCGGACTCTTCGTATGTAATGAATCCGGAACAGTATCATGACTGGAAGTGGAATGGTTCGACCTACGTCAAGGACGAATTCACCCAGACAGAACGCGAAACGTGGGCGAAGCGTGCAGCTAACAACTGGCGAGGCCGTTCAAATGCAATGTTGAACCGCTACGAGTACATCGTCTTTGAATTTATGGACGTGCAGAAGGCATATGAGGCGCCCAGCAACATGAACGGCGTCTGGCAGCCCAGTTACGGTGGTGGAAAACTCTACAATGCCTCCGGCACCGATCGCCGGACGCAGTCCAGCATGTCGCTGTATTTCGACAGCCCGATGGAATTCGGTCCGGGTCTTCAGGGTTTCCACCTCGTGGGTGGCCTCAGGACCAATATGGTCTGGCGAATTCAGAGTGGAACACCTAAGACCTACACCCCGCCGGGACAGCAGCCCGAGGTGCGTCACAAACCCATTCGCACGTGGACAGACCTGCAGGTTGAGAAGACCCTCGTGGAAAACGGACATCGCAATGCCGTGGCCTACGTGGAAGTTTTTAACCTGTTCAATCAGCAGGACAGCTCAGTACCTTTCAGCTATCCTGACTACGTTCGCTGGGGTCTGAACACGCCAAGACCGAATGATGCCACTTACCTGCAGTATGGTGACTACAATGAGCTGACTCGTTACACGGGCAAACCCCGAGAGATCGGCGTAGGCATCAAGGTCAATTTTTAGGAACTGAATTAAACGGCGGGAGCAGGCTTTTCGCCTGCTTCCGTCAAAAGGGAGAAGCTCAATCATGAGACAAGGCAAGAGATGGTTTCCGTATCTCCTTGTTTGTGGCCTGCTGGCACTGCTGCCGTTGAATTCGGAAGCAGTCGACCAGAGTGACGCGCCCCGCCTAACCGTCAGCCGGAGCCACATTCAGGTGGACTGGAATGTGGACGGAACAATGGGTGGTTGGAACCTGGGCCAAGGCCAAACCGGAGAGCCGTTCATGTTCTGGTATCCGGGATGGGCGAATATACCCAGCAGCAACGCCTCATCCAACTATACACGCCGGGGTGGTAATGCAGTTGGATTTGGTACCTGGGTAATTTCCGTTCAGGGCGGTGGCGTTGAAATGTCCTGGTCCGGACCGCGTGGAAAGAGCAACGATATCGTGTCGCTGGTATATGATCCCTCGGCCGGTCCCGAAGCCAACCTGGGTGTGACGAGTGAGTGGGAGCAGGCGCGAACCTTTACCAACACACCTGCCAGCAACTACTGGCCGACTGCAAATGTACCGACTGCTACAGACGCGAGCGCACCACCCAGACTGATCCACAATTTTTCGCCAGGGCAGTATACCCCTGACGACAATTTTGCGGATGAGCTGATGATTACCAAGTGGACGAATGACAAAGATATTACGATTACACGAAAGGTTTCCGACTGGAGTCATCAGGATTTTGATGATTTCGTAATCGTGGAAATGGAAATCGAGAATACAGGCACAGCCAATCACGATGAAGTTTATCTCCCGCTGCTTGCCACCTGGAAGTCAAATCAGACCGCCGACCAGAATACCGGTGGTGGCATCTGGTGGCGGTGGCGCGACCGGCATCTGGATGATGAATTCAGATACACGGATGCTGGAAATTACGTAGATGGTGGTGCCGGTGGTCCGGCATTTATCGGTGCTGCCCGTGCCAAAGGGCTTAAACTCAGTTATCAGTTCGACGGGAACAGCCCATTCAGTGGTTATGATGACACGGGTGAACCCTGGAGTAAGGATCTGGAAACATCGGATTTGAAAGAGATGGCATTCCCGGATGGCAAACTTGCCGCCCCGGCCTTTGTTGGCATGGCGCCCATTGCTTATGCCGATGATGCCGGAATCCACTCTTTCAATTCGAACGACCAGGGCAAGTTTGTGCAGCCTACAGGCGAACAACCAGCCTATGTCAACTGGTGGTCCATACGGAGTACTAACGACTTCGACGAACCGAGTCCGGAAGGCGAAACACCTGCCTCAGTGTTCGACAAACTTACAGCGAACACGGCGGCAGATAACCCGACAGGGCCAGGTGGCTACACCAACGCCCAGGTATATGGTCCCTGGTCATTGGCGCCCGGCGAAAAGGCCAAAGTTGTTGTTGCTTATGTAGCAGGCACTGGGGCCGAGTACGGTGGCCCTGGCAATTCGCCGATCGATATTTGGCAATGGTCACTTTCGGCGAGCAAGACCGACTATTTAGAAGGTGAACAGGCGATTGTTGAACATCTGGAACACGCTTTGTTCGCATACCAGAGCGAATTCGATGTTCCGGATTCTCCACCCGATATCGATGTTCAGGTGGTGAGTGACGAAAACGCCAAGGTGAAACTATTCTGGTCTGCCGCTGCAAACGGAGCCACGAATCCTGACTACGGCACCAACGACATTGCGGGTTACCGCATCTATCGTGGAGCCCGGGGAACGCTTACTGCCTCTGGTCCGTTCAGTCTTGTTGCGACAATCCCTGTGGGTGGTCCTTATCCCCCCGGAGTGACATTCGATGCCGGGGCAAACTGGCCGGTCTCTGTAGCGGATGCCATTGGCGACAATAACCTGAAGATTTCGCTGGAAGACCAGGCAAGTCAGGGTCGAAGAGGGGTACGCCCAGGAATGTTCGGGTGGTCGGATCCAAATTCGAATGCCGGTTTCTTCTATTATTATTCGGTGCGTGCATATTCGACAGGGAAGGATTCCTGGACCAATAACAGTGGGTCCAAGACTATTGCCGATTTGCCCGCCCGTGCACAGAAGAACTTGAAAAACGGGTTGGAAGGTCCTTTTTCGCACTTTTCGCAAATCAACCGAGGTTCACCCGTGCTGCCGTACGTTCCGGCGGCCGACCAGATGGCTCGAGACATCGTAGTTGTCCCGAACCCATGGATGGCCAATGGTACCAACGAGTATGGTGGCGCGCTGAGCATCAGATTTGTAAACGTGCCAACCAAGGCCTTCGTTTACATCTTCAACAGTGCCGGACAGTTGATCCAGGTGCTGCGTAAATTGAATGAGACCAGGAGTGAAATCTCCTGGAATGGTCGGCCCTATTCAACCTATCGGGCGGAAGTAGGTCCCGGAATATATTTCTACGCTGTGCATTCCGTATCACCCGCCAGCGAAGGAAAAATAAAGACCGGAACCTTCGTCATCATCCGATAATGAACCTCGAGATTCAAGGAGAACAGCTATGAAAAATGGATGGTTCATCTTGGGGTTAGCCCTTGTGGCCTTCACCTTGCTGACTGTTGGTCCGGCGAATGCCATCGACCAACCAACAGCAGGGACGGGAACACGGGATGGGGCTTTGATCGACCCGAAGATGGAAAATATTGATAAGGCCTGGGGACTCTGGGGCGAGCGGGTAGGGGTATCAGAATTCCCCTTCCTGAAAGTCGGCCAGGGTGCCCGTGCCGAGGCGATGGGTGGTGCATATACCGCCGTTGCCGATGATATCAACTCCGCATTCTGGAATCCCGCTGGCCTGGGTCACATCGAAAACGTGGCCTATACGCTGAACTACACCCGCTGGTTCGCCGACTCGAAGCTGATTTCGGGCGCACTTGCGTTTAACGCTGGTTTCGGTGTAATCGGTCTGAGTGTAACCAGCTTCGCGGCTCAGGAATTCGAAGTAACCACGCCGACGGCTCCCTGGGGTTCAGGGGCCAAGGCGCAGGTCGGAGACATTTCGATCGGCGCTTTGTTCGCCAAGAAGATGACGGACAAGTTCATGTTGGGTGGCCAGGTCAGGTGGATCCAGGAGGATCTCTATCTCGAGAAGGTCTCCACCGTTGACTATTCCGTAGGAACTCACTTCTATACCGGATACAGAAGCACCCGAATTGCAATGGGCTTCCGAAACCTTGGACCCAATGTGAAGGCCAGAGAGGGTGGTTTCACCGCTCAGATGCCCACAACATTTTCATTGGCAGGCGCCATGGAAGTGTATGGGCAGAAGGGTGATCCGAGTTATGGAACCCTGTCGCTCGAGCACGAATTCATTACTGACTTCAGACCGACAACGCGAATCGGTGGTGAGTTGTGGGTTCAGAATACGCTCGCGCTTCGAGGTGGATACAGGACACACATGGCACTTGAGAGTTGGAGTATTGGTGCCGGTCTCAAGCACGAACTGGTGGGTGGCAAGTTGATCACGGTCGACTTCTCCTATCACAACGAGGACCTTGGGCTCTTCGACGCACCCATTCGCTTGACGGTGGGTGGCACGTTTTAAGGAGCAGGTTCCGGATGAAAATGCAGGGGGGGCGGTCAATTGATCGTCCTCCCTGTTTTTTTGGTATTTTCGATGCAGCCGCCCCAGGCACCGGATCATAAAATAAATTGCAACTATTTGTAACAATAATCATACAATGATGTAGAGGGAGGAAGTGCCTCCCTGCCTGCTCTATTCGCCCGGGGGGGAGAGAAGGTAGCAGATACGATTCTGGGTCCTCGACCCAAAAAGAGGGATGGAATGATGGCGTTTCGAATGTTATTTGGGATGTTCTTCCTGGGTATGACAGTTCAGATGGCCGTATGTGAGACCTCCGTAAAGGAACGCGACAACGCTGCCGCAGTCAGCTCGAGAGATTTGGAACTAGAGGGAGCGATCAAGGCGTATTGGCCCCTGCTGACGAAAACTGCCGAAGGTCACAATGCGCGGGTCGGCTTCTCTTTGATGGAGGAAGGGAATCTTGCTGATGCAAAGCAAGCCTTCCGTATCGTTCTGGATTTCAATGATCAATTTGCACCAGCCCATTATGGTATGGCACTGGCGACCTACCGTGCCAGTACTGAATTGGGGGAGAAGGGAACCTATTCCGAACAATCCACCTACCACGCGACCCAGGCCGCCACGTTGTTCCCTGAATTTGCAGGATCACATCGGCTTCTTGCCCGACTGTATCTGGATGTTGAAGAACCGGAAAAAGCTGTTGCGGCTTTCGTTCGCTCACTGGCGGCGGACAAGACCCGAAGCACCTCCATTCTGCGTGAGGTAGCGACTGCGTATATGAAGACAGGTGTGTATGACGAGATGAGGCCGCGAGCCCTGGATACCCTGAGCGTGATGGTGGATGAGGCAAAGATGCTGCCCATGGTTGCGCAAGCATGCGAGAGCCAGGGGGCGCTCGAGATTGCCATGCAGTATTACGGCAGAGCTTTGTCCAAAATGACACCAGACGAGCGCAGGCACTACCAGGACATTGGTCTGATCGCAAACAACGAAGAATTAGAGGGGTTTCTGGCCACGAAAGAGGACCCTGCGTCTCGGCGTGAATTCCTCGCAAAATTTTGGGCGAGCCGGGATCCGGATCTGATGACCAATGTGAACGAGAGACAGTTGGAACACTACCGGAGAGTCTGGTATGCGATGACCGACTATTCCCCGAAGGCCAAGCCCTGGGACAGAAGAGGCGAAGTTTATGTAAGGTATGGTCCGCCAGAATACCGATCCACCTCCTCACAGGTGGCGCCGCCTATGCCCAGAGATGTCGAAGCGATCAAAGAAAGGATTGCATACGATATATACGGTCCCGAGGGCATGGGAGAAGTATTCAGGGGGCCCAGCTTTCCCATCCAGACCATGCAGGATATGGGTATGGAGTTTCCATCTAACCTGGCTGGCGACTCAGGTGAAGTTCCGGATCCACTCGAGTTGGAAGGTGCGCCCTCCCTTGGGATCGATCCGCTCGCACCGGAGAGCATTTCGTCCATAGGCACGGGCGATGGATCCGTGTCGATTCATGCTCGCCATACCCAGGCCACCTCCGGCGACCACATGACGTTTATCAAGTGGGAGTCCTGGGTGTATACAGGTGTGGCGGGTGGAATCGAAATCGTATTCACGGATGATTGGAGTGGCGGACATTTCGACTATGCGCCCATTCCACCTGCAGACCAGAACGAAGAAGGCACGCTACGACGAATGAGCCGTCTGGTTCGGTATGCGCCGGCGATGGTCATGCGCAGGAGCATACATCAAATGCCGGAGTATTATCTGCCCGGGGGCAGAGAGGCATTCCTTGACTTCTACTATGACCGGGCGAGTTTCAGAGGCCAGAATGGCAAGACGCGAGTGGAAATCTACTATGGGCTGCCGCCAGCAAGTCTGGAGGAGTTGCAGATAGAGGGTGAGCCTCTTGTGCAAGTAGGTTGCGCGGTTGCTCTTTTCGACAGGGAAACAGGAGAAACCATCCAGGAAAGTGAGGAACTCGCTTTTCGAGTGTCTGAAGACCTGTACAGGGGCAAAGGAACGTTTATTCCAAACCAGGTTTCCATAGAGGTCGAGCCTGGTGTCTACGACATGCGTGTACAGGTGAAAGATCTGGCAACCGGCAAGTCTGGTATATACAAGGAGCGTCTGGAGGTCGAGGACCTTGGCAGCGGGGCACTGAGTCTCAGCGGCCTGGAACTGGGCTGGACGATTTCAACAGAGGGCGGTCAGGAAAAATACAAAAAGGGGAACAATATCTGGGTGGTGCCCATGACCACCAAGGCCTATCAGGGCAAACAGAACCCTCTGGTTTACTACGAAGCCTATGGTCTAACGGCAAACGAATTCGGGCAAAGCAAGTTTACGCTGGAATATACCATCCACTCCGAACCCGAGAAATCCGGGGGCTTCGGCCGGCTGTTCGCCACGGTGGGCTCGATGTTCCGCAGGGGCGAGCGAAATCCTGAAGTATCCGTGTCCACGGAGCAGGTGCGAGATGAGACAGATCTGCAGGAGTTTTTCGAAATGGATCTTGGCGCCGCAAAATCCGGGGTAAACAGGCTTACGGTTCGGGTGATCGACAAGCTCAACGATACAGAAGTGGAGAAAGAGGTGCTATTCAGACTGGAACGATGATTGCCTGGAACACCGCGTCACTGGAGCGCGCAGATCGTGCAAGAACTCCAGTGGCGTAGGACGTCAGGTGGATCGCTACCGGATGCGAGGCGACCCGTGGTTGACGGTTCATCGATGGAATGAGAAATATTCAAGGAGTCAGGAGCTGAGTTTTCATCTCCGGGCTCCTTTTTTATATGTCAAACGACCGGGAGGATTCGATGGAAAAGCTTGCAGTAGATGGTGGCCGAAAAGTAAGGGAGTCACCCTTTCCAAAACGGGCGCCGTTCGGGGCGCGTGAAGAGGAACTGCTGATAGAGGCGGTTCGGAGCCAGAATCTATTCGGCAAGAGCGGCAGATTCGTAAAAGAGTTCGAAGCTTCCTTCGCCAATGTCTATGGTGTTAACCACGCACAAAGTTCTACCGGCGGGTCGGCTGCTGTGCACCTTGCAGTAGGCGCGGTGGACCCGAACCCCGGGGATGAAATCATTACCGCACCCATTACGGACCCGGGAAGTGTGATGCCGATTCTTCAACAAAATGCGATACCCGTCTTTGCGGATGTGGATCCGCTCACCCTGAACATGACCCCTGAATCCATCGAGGCCAATATTACAGATCGCACGCGGGCTATCATTTTGGTACATCTGTTTGGCAGGCCTTGCGATGTGGATGCGGTGGTGGAGATAGCAGACCGTTACGACCTGATCCTGATCGAGGACTGCAGCCAGGCTTATGTGACGAAATACGGGGACCGGTATGTGGGCACCTTCGGCCATATGGCCTGTTTCAGTCTGCAGCAATCCAAGCACATGACCACAGGTGACGGGGGTCTGACGATCACGAATGACGAAGAAACGTACATTCGGTTAAAGCTGTTTTCGGACAAGGGGTGGGACTACAAGTATATGGGAGAACGGAATCACGGTTTCCTGGCTCCAACATACCGGATGACAGAACTGCAGGGCGCTGTGGGTGTGGCGCAGCTGGACAGGGTGCGTGACGTGGTTTCGAAAAGAATCGAGCTTGGCGCCCTTTTGTGCGAACTGATCGCCGAGGCCCCAGGGGTTGTGGCGGTGCCGTCAGGCGATGACCGGGAAGTGTCCTGGTGGAATTTCATTTTTCACGTGACGGGCCACGATACGGATCAATTCTGCAAGGCCGTGTCCGCTGAGGGCGTGCCCGTGGGCGCACATTATATCGGTGATCCAATATTTATGCGTGGAAAATATCTGACGGAAAAGGTAACCTATGGTAAAAGCGGATGTCCCTTCACGTGCGGGGTTACGAGCAGGGAATACGACTATTCGCCGGACATGGTACCCGGGGCGGTAGAAGGTCTGCGCACGGTAGCTGTGCTTGGTATTCACGAGCACATGGAGGAGTCTGATATTCGGGATATGGCGCGAGCCATCAACAAGGTGGCGAAGGGCTTACGTGCAGTATAGCCGGAAAGGAGCGTTTTGTGGAGCGGATTCCGTCAACTCGGCCGGAATGGGGAAAACTGGAGGCGGCACTCGAGGATCGAGAGCCCATACAGGTTCAACTGGAGATGAATCCGGAGACTGCCCAGGTTCGGGAAGCAATACACCTTTCATTTTCCCTTTCCTTTGAAAGAGACCTGGGCTGCGGGTTCAGCGTGCTTATCCTCGTTCCCAAGACGTGGAAGCTGGACCTGAATGGTGCGTTTCCCGAAATCTCGAAGTTTTTCGCGATCCGGGAAGGAGGTTATGGAAATGGCAGGCAATGTCTTGTGCATGTAGAAACTCCGGTGTATGGACTAGAGACCCGCTGCGAACTTATTCCGGCGGGTTATGAATTTCTGATTCATACGGAGCTTCGAGATACTCTGCCTGCAGGAACGCCATTGATTGTACACCTGGCCCATCCAGACGGGCCCAGGATCCGGGCACCGCAGACGGTTCAGTTTCATCCATTTGTGACTGCGGCGAGAATGGATGATGAGGACCACTTCAGACCACTCTCTACCACACCAGGCGTAAAGACCACTGGCGGAACGGTGCGGTCGATTCGGGTTACGACACAGGCCGTGATCGAGAGGGGTGAGATCTCGCAGGTCAAAGTGGTTCCCATGGATGTGTTCGGGTTGAACCGGGCGGGGGATTATGGCGGAACCGTAGAGCTCGTGGAGACAAGCGCCGAGGGCCCACCCTGTTCGGTGGACATAACACCTGAAGAAACCAGCGCCCGGGTTGAGGTTTCACTTACGGCTGACCACCCCTTTCGCTATATTCAAGCGCGTGATCTGGGCCGCGACCTGGTGGGGCGCAGTAACCCGATTGGTCGACCAGAAGCATTTGCAGGTTACCGGGTGTTTTTCGGAGATTTGCACGCACATTGCCGCCCCTGTGACGGGTACGGATCGATGGAGGAGGCCTATGGGTACGCATACGAAATCTCGGAACTGGATTTCGCATCGATTAGCCATCAGCAAAATTCATCGAATTTTCCATTTTCACAGAAACACTGGCAGGCGTATCTGGACATCAATGAGCAATTCAACCAGAAGGATGCCTTTGCCACGCTTCCCATATGTGAAAATTACAGCTCATTTGGACACCGACATTCCTTGTTCGGCAGTTTAAATGATGCGTCCCGGTTTCCGGTGGGGCCCGACTACTGGGGCAACCCATATGATCCGAGCAATCACCCGGACCGGCTGTGGGAAACACTCGCTGATCTGGATGCTCTGACCTTTCCACACCATATGAAGTTCATCCATGGGACGGACTTCAGCATTCCACCCAACCCGCTCGAGCCCGTGATGGAGATTTGTTCCAGGTGGGGTATTTCCGAATACGGAGGTGAGCACTCTGCCCAGTACGCCCTCTCTCAGGGCAGGCGAATGGGACTCATCGGCGGCACAGACAATCACCTGGGACAGCCAGGATCCGGGACACACGGCTATAACGAAGGCCGAGGCTGGACAGCCGTCCTCACGAAGTCCCTTGACAGAGAGTCCATTTACGACGCCATTCGCACAAGGAGATGTTACGCCACCACCGGCGCGAAGATCCTGATGTTTTTCGCCCTCGGCGAGCACTTGATGGGAAACGAGGTTCGTGGTTGGAAAGGGAACCGCAATTTCAGGATAACGGTTGCTGGAACTGCACCTGTTGAAAAGGTGGAGGTTGTTCGAAACGGTGATGTCGTGTTCCTGGAGGAGACAAATTCATATATCGTGGAGATGACCTTCTGCGATGAAGATCCAGTGGATGACATTATCGCACCGGCGGCCTTCGACGAGCTGGCCCCGTTTTGTTATTACTATTTAAGAGTGACCCAGAAAGACCGGAATCAGGCCTGGTCTTCGCCGATCTGGATTTCGTAACTGAAATGGTACGAAAGGGGAGGGTATTCATGGACGGGAATGAGCGACCGAATGTGCTGATGTTCATGCTGCACGACCTGGGTGATCACCTGGGGTGTTACGGACATGAAACTGTTGAGAGCCCAAATGTCGACGGGCTGGCAGAGCGGGGCGCAAGACTCGGTTCTTACTTTACTGCAGCGCCGGAATGCACGCCGAGCAGAGCAGGCATGTTTACCGGTCAGTTCACGCATCAAAATGGGCTGATGGGTCTGTGCCACAGAGGATGGGAGTTCAATTCGGATGCAAAGCATCTTGCCCAGTATCTGGCCGAGGGCGGATATGAAACCCATCTCTTCGGTCTTCAGCACGAAACATCGGGAAATCCCGAGCGCCTTGGTTATCTGCACGCGCATTCCCAGGACGACAAGAGCGCCCCAATAGTGTGTCAGGCTGCGATCGACTTTGTGGAGCAAACGGCGGAAGGCGATGCCCCCTTTTTCGCGCACGTGGGATTCTTTGATGTTCATCGGGCGTGGAACGAGGATACGGATATCGATCCAGACACGATCGGCGTACCACCGTATTTGCCGGACAACAGTGAGGTCCGCCGGGATCTCACCCATTTTCATCAAAATATCAAAGATACGGACCATGCGATCGGAGGGGTGCTGGATGCGATCGAGCGCTCAGACATTGCTAACAATACCGTGATCATATTCACGACCGACCACGGTTGTCCCTTTCCCAGGGCGAAGTCGACCTATTATGATCCGGGGATCAGCATCCCTCTGGTGATCTTCCGGGCGGGACACTTCGAAGGTGGAGATGTTCACGATGCCTTGCTGAGCAATCTCGATTTCATGCCCACGATCCTGGAAATTTGCGGTTGTGATGTCCCGGATGGCATAGAAGGCCGAAGTTTCCTGCCCGTTCTGGAAGGTCAGGATGCTGTGGGGCGCACGGCGGTATTTGGCGCATTATACTATGATGCATTCTATGATCCAATTCACTGTGTGAGGACCCGAACACACAAGTATATCCGGTCGTTCGCTGTGACGGCGGAAGATGCCGAGGGAGCGGATCCGGAAGTTCTGGCAAAACACAAGACCGGGACCTGGATCCGGGCGGATGACAGTGATGTGCAAAGAAGTCTCGCCTGGCAATCCATGTTGGGAGACTATGAGAAGCCGCCGCCCGAAGAACTGTATGACCTGGCGGCCGATCCCCTGGAGCGGAATAATTTGGCCGAAGATCCAGCGTCTGCAAGCGTGTTGGAAGAGATGAGAGACTTAATGCAGGAGATGATGGTGAGATCCAGTTCACCCTTGTTGAACGGCCACGTATCACCCGATCTCTCCAAAACGAGAAATCAAAGCGGACCTCCCAAGAAGTGAACCCAAGGAGAAATCGAATGAATGAAGGACATGAGGTTACGAGCCCGGCAGGTGCGGTTGCCGCAGGGCCACCAGAGGCTGCAAGGGTAGGTGCCCGGATCCTAGAGCAGGGTGGCAACGCCTTCGACGCGGCGGTTGCCGCCAGCATGGCTTGCTGCATGCTCCAGCCGCAGTCCACTGGTGTGGGTGGATATGTGCTCTGTGCGGTTGTACTCGAAGGTGCAACAGGCAAGGTATGGTCGGTGGACGCCAATTCGATTGCACCGATGGCCGCACACGAAGCGATGTATGAGATTTTGCCGACGGGCACGATTTCCGGCATCAATGAGAATGAGTACGATTGCAATGTGAAGGATAACGCGAATGTTCATGGTTCACTTGCGATAGGCCCGCCCGGAATGATGGCGGGTATGGGAACGATCTGGGAGAGATGGGGCAAGCTGGACTGGCCGTCGGTGGTAGCCCCCTCACTGAAGTTGCTCGAGGAAGGGTTCCCCTTCGGTTCCACGGCAACTACGATTCAGAACCTTGCACCCGTGATCAGGAAATTCGAAGCCACGGAAAAACACTTGATGCCTGAGGGGCGGCTGCCCGAACCAGAGGATATCTGGCACAGGCGGGACATGGAAAAGACGCTCGAACGGGTAGCTCAGGCAGGATGGCAGGATTTCTATGTGGGGGAGATCGGAAGGAAGATCGTGGATCACGTGCAGTCAACCGGCGGTATTCTGACCATGGAGGATATGGCTGCGTTCAAACCTAGAATTACGGAACCATACAGCACGACGTATCGGGACGCGAATGTTCACGCAGCGATTCTCCCAAATGGCGGGTTGTCGAGTCTGCAGCTCTTGAATATGTGGGAATGCTTCGATCCAGTTGCCGAGGACACCGTTACTTATTGGCACCGGTTCGCGGAGATCCTGAAAATGGTCTGGAGAGACCGGCTCACGCACCTGGGAGATCCCGCCCACGTGGATGTGCCGGTGGAGCGACTTCTGAGCAAGGAATACGCAGCAGGGCGGATGGAGACCTTGCTGCAATTTCCAGAATCTGTAGACCGGCTGGTGCCGGAGCCAGAGGGGGATGGAAACGACGGGACCTTGCACGTTTCATCTGCAGATGCAGAAGGCAATGTCGCCTCGGTGACGATCTCTCAAGGCGGCGCGTTCGGCTCCCTGGTTACTGTGCCCGATACCGGAGTGATTCTTGGGCACGGCATGTGCAGACTGGATCCCAGACCCGGTCGCAAGAATTCGGTCGCAGCGGGAAAGAGACCGCTGAACAATACGGTCCCACTGATTCTTCAGCTGCCTGATCGGGATGTTGCTGCCGGTATGCCTGGTGGTCGACGTATCATTGCGGTAAATGCGCGGGTGGCACAGAAGATTGTGGATTTCGGCGCGACTTCGTTCGAGGCGGTGGACGGCCCCAGGATGCACGTGCAAACGAACGAACCTGTGAGTGTAACCCATTCCCTGTCACCCGAGATCAAGGAAGAATTGATCGCCATGGGTCATGAAGTGACGTCGGTAGATGGCCTGGGAGGCGGTATCCACTGTGCGGAGTATTTGAAATCCGATGGCACGGTAAGGGCCGGCGGTAACACCTGGTCGGCCGGTGTGGCGTAGGAGTCGGGAGTTCGGTATGTCCGTAAGAGCAGGATTGAGTGAAGCATCTGCAGAAGTCTCCGAAAAGTCGGGCGTGACGCTCAGATCGGTTGGGCTGGGTGTTGCGGTTGCCACGGGGTCGAGTCTGTGGGTGAATTACATCGAGTATGTGATCCACGCCTCGCGGCAGATGACGGGAAGCCATTTCCCCATTGGGGCGCTGATGGCCTATCTGTCGGTGGTTCTGGCCATAAACCCGATTTGCAGAAGGCTGGCTAAGAGATATGCGCTTTCCACGTCCGAGCTAATGGTTGTGCTCGCCTGCGGACTGGTAGGCGGTACCATCCCCTCGGTCGGGCTTACGGGATACTTGTTAGGCGCGATTGCAGCACCCTTTTATTTCGCAAACCCCGAAAATCAGTGGGGGGAATATTTTCACCCTCACATCCCCAGGTGGCTGGCACCAAGGAATGAAAATGGCGCACTGGATTATTTGTATGAAGGATTGCCGCCGGGTGAGTCCATTCCATGGGAGGTATGGTACGTTCCCGTTGCGTGCTGGCTGGCGCTGGTTGCGGCCCTTTTTACAGCTTCTGTCTGCATCGCCGTGATTTTGAGGAAGCAGTGGGTGGTGAGTGAGCGGCTGACCTATCCCGTGCTGACGCCGGTGATGGAATTGACCACGATGTCCGAACGCCCGGATTATCCCCGCTTGTTCAAGATAGGATTTATGATCGCATTCGGGATCATGGTCTGGAACATGGTGAATTATTTCGTTCCGGGATTTCCCAAGATCCCTAATATTCAGTGGGGGCCGTGGATCAAGTTCGAGCGATACTTCCCCGGTGTGTGGACCCGAATCAACCTCTTCATCATATCCTTCGCCTATTTCGCCAATACCGATATCCTCTTCAGCCTCTGGTTTTTCGATCTGGTATTCATTCTTCGAAGCGGTATTCTGAATCGCCTGGGGTTCAACGCCAGTTCCTGGGCGCATGCCTCGGGAGATTTCGCATGGATTCCTCTCGGTGCGTTTTTTGCGCTCGTGTTCTGGAGTCTATGGGTTGCGAGAGGGCATCTCAAAGCGGTCGTGCGAACTGCTTTTGGAAAGAATGCCGGGCTGGATGAGTCTGAAGAGATGATGGGGTACCGGGCTGCGCTTCTGGGGCTGGGAGGCAGCGTAGTGTTTGTGATGCTCTGGTTCTGGCAGGCGGGTATGGACATGGGTATGTCCGCCCTCCTGGTTTTCGCCATGCTGGTACTCTATCTGGGCGTTGCCAGAATCGTCTGTGACGTCGGGCTGGTTTTTGTGAGTATGCCTGTGGGTGCCCAACGGCTTGTGACATCAGTTCTGGGAACCCGGAACATGTCCGAATCCAGCTTTACAGTTCTGGCTTTTTCGAACGGGCTCTATTCTTACGGGAAAGGGCTTTTCATGCCGGCGCTGAGCCAGATGGCAAAGGTGGCAGATTTTTGTGCCAGGGACGATCGAAGAAAGGTGCTTGCGAGTGTGATCGTGGCGTTTACCGTGGCTGTTCTCGCTACGATCGTATTCACACTTTACCTGGGATACAGGGACGGGGCCTACAATTTCAATGACTACCCCTTTAATCATTACAGTAAATACGGATACACGTCTGCCCTCTCGCAGATGAAGAATCCGCAGCCGCCGGATGCCACACGTCTGATCCTGTTTGGCATTGGTGCGACGTCTATGTCTCTGCTGACTTTCCTGAAATACCGATTCGCGTGGTGGCCGTTCCATCCCATCGGATTCGCATTGAGCGGTACCAGCACCTACGTGCGGTATGGCGTGTTCTCTGTATTCCTGGCATGGGCGATCAAGTTCTTCCTTCTGCGGATGGGTGGCGCTACGATGTATAGAAGATATCAGCCATTCTTTCTGGGTGTGCTGACGGGATATACCGCAGGGATTACGCTGTCCCTCATTGTTGACATTATCTGGTTTCCGGGCGGCGGCCATTCTATTCACGGATATTGAACGCACGAGTTGCCTTTTGAGTCAAGTCGATTGAGTAGGAGGATCTACCATGGCAATGCCTGAAACATCGGCCACATCGAGAGCTGATATGCCACAAGCAGGTGGTGTAACCGGCAGGTCTGTTCTGATTGGCGTCGGTGTGGCAGTGGCTGCGAATCTGTGGGTCAATTACATCGAATATGTGATCCACGCATCGAGACTGACGCTCAGCCACTTCCCCATGGGCTCCTTGATGGTATATCTGTTCCTGGTACTCATTCTGAACCCGGCCTGTCGGTGGATCGCCCGCAAATACGCCCTTTCGTCCACGGAATTGCTTGTTACCCTGGCGTGTGGCCTCGTGGGTGGCGCCATTCCCTCTGTGGGTCTTACCGGGTATTTCCTGGGCGCTATTGCAGCGCCGTTCTATTTCGCGGACCCAGAGAATCAGTGGGGGACGTTCTTTCATCCCTACATTCCCGAGTGGCTTGCCCCCAGAAATGTCAACGGGACACTTGATCATCTGTTCGAAGGGTTGCCACCTGGTGGAGAGATTCCATGGAGTGTCTGGTTTGTACCCGTGGTGTGCTGGATGCTGCTGGTACTCGCCCTGTTCGTGGCATCGGTCTGCATAGCCGTTATCCTGCGCAAGCAATGGGTTGAAAGTGAACGTCTCACCTACCCGATTCTGCGGCCAGTAATTGACCTGACCGAACTGGAGGGTGAACGATTCCCAAAGCTGTTCTGGATCGGTTTCTTCACAGCATTCGGAATTTTGACATGGAACATGATCAACTATTTCGTGCCGGGCTTTCCCACCATCCCGAACATCCAGTGGGGACCATGGATAGGTGCGGAGCGATACTTTCCGGGCGTTTGGACCCGGATCAATATGTTCACGATTTCATTCGCCTATTTCGCGAATATCGATGTGTTGTTCAGTCTCTGGTTTTTCGATCTGATGTTCATTATCCGGAGCGGGTTGTTGAATCGACTGGGTGTGGACGCCAGCGGCTGGAAACATGCCTCCACCGATTTCAGATGGATTCCTCTGGGGGCGTTCTTTGCCCTGGTATTCTGGAGTCTGTGGACCGCGAGGGGGCACCTCAAGAATGTCATTAAGAAAACACTGGGGCAGGACAAGCAACTGGACGATTCAGATGAAATGATGCCGTATCGCACGGCTGTTCTGGGATTGATCGGGAGCGTCCTGTTTTCCATTCTCTGGCTCACTCAGGCGGGGATGGCTTTCACCGTTTCCTGCCTCTTTGTATTTGCCACTTTGATACTGTATATTGGTGTGTCCCGGATCGTTTCGGACGTTGGTCTGGTCTTTGTGAGCATGCCCGTTGGGGCACAGGGATTTGTGACCTCGGCATTGGGTTCGCAAAACCTGTCGGGCTCGAGTCTGACCGTTCTGGCGTTCACGAATACGATTCAGGCGTACGGCAAAGGGCTTTTCATGCCTTCCGTGACCCATGGGGCCAAAATTGCCGACAGTTGTCCCCGGGAGGGACGAAGCCGAATACTCGCCGGGATGTTTATCGCATTCGGAATCGGGTCGGCAGTTTCCATCCTTTACACGCTCTACCTTGGCTATCAGTACGGCGCGTATAATTTCAATGATTTTCCTTTCACCAGATACAGCAAGGCAGGTTTCTCGAGCGTTCTGGCGACGATGCGCAATCCGGAGCCCGTTGACCAGTTCCAGCTAACCCTTTTCGGGATCGGCGCGGCTGGCATGTCGGTTCTGACATTTCTGAAGTACCGATTGCCCTGGTGGCCACTTCATCCCATCGGGTTCGCACTTGCGGGTACCGGCACATCTGTGCGTTACACCGTTTTTTCGATATTTCTGGCCTGGGCGATCAAGTTTATCATCCTGCGGATCGGCGGGGCAATGCTCTACAGACGATTCAGGCCATTCTTCCTTGGTGTCTTGATCGGCTACACCGCCGGCATCGGCCTCTCCCTTCTTGTGGATATCGTCTGGTTTCCCGGAGCGGGCCACAACATCCATGGATACTAAAGTCTTTATCCTTAGCTGAATTCACCTGAAGTGATCCCACGAATGGCTCAAAATTCGTCATTTTCCAGTGTTTCCGACGAACACTCCACGCAGTCCACCTCGAAACAGGTGGTGAGTGTCCGGTCTGTGGTGCTCGCCGTGCTGGTTTCGGTAGGCGCAAATATTCTGGTGAACTATACGGAATATGTGGTTCACGCCTCCAGGATGACGTTGAGCCATTTTCCCATGGGGGCCCTGCTGGTTTATCTGCTTCTGGTGTTGATCATCAACCCGGTTTGCAGGTGGCTGGCGCCGGGAAGCGCCCTCACGCAAACGGAGTTGATGGTGGTTCTGGCAGGCGGCCTTGTGGGCGGTGCCATTCCTTCTGTTGGATTAACCGGATATTTTCTGGGCGCGATTGCCGCACCCTTCTACTTCGCCACACCTGAAAATCAGTGGGCGGAGTTTTTTCATCCCTACATTCCCGAGTGGCTTGCGCCTCGAAATTTGAACGGGACGCTGGATCACTTGTTCGGAGGGTTGCCTCCCGGAGAGTCCATTCCCTGGGCAGTGTGGTTCGTGCCTGTGGTGTCATGGATGATCCTGATTACGGCCCTGTTCGTAGGATCCGTATGCGTTGCTGTTCTACTCCGAAAACAGTGGGTTGAGAGCGAACGGCTTACCTACCCCATTCTCCGTCCGGTTCTAGATCTGACCTCACATGCGGAGACCATGGATTTTCCGCGTCTGTTCTGGATCGGGTTTGCAATTGCGTTCGGGATCTTGAGCTGGAACATGATCGGTTACTTCATTCCCGGGTTTCCCGAAGTCCCGAATATCCGTTCGGGTCCCTGGGTGAAGTTCGAACGATATTTCCCCGGGCTCTGGACGCGGATCAACATGTTCACGATTTCTTTCTGTTATTTCGCGAATATCGATGTTCTGTTCAGCCTGTGGTTTTTCGATCTGGTCTTTATCCTTCGTAGCGGGATTCTCAACCGACTGGGTTTCAACGCCAGTTCGTGGGCTCACGCTTCGGCGGATTTTCAGTGGATTCCGCTGGGCGCGTTTTTCGCCATGGTGTTCTGGGGGTTATGGACTGCGAGAGGTCATTTGAAGATGGTGGTTCAGGAGGCTCTAGGCCAAAAGACCGCCCTTGATGACAACGATGAGATGATGCGGTATCGTACTGCTGTTTTCGGATTTCTGATCTGTGTGGTAATCGCGGTTGGCTGGTTATATAAGGCCGGCATGGGCATCGGTCTGTCCTGTCTGTTCGTATTCGCGACCTATGTCCTGTATATCGGCGTGTCTCGTATCGTATCTGATGTGGGTCTGGTGTTTGTGAGCATGCCTGTTGGACCGCAGCGATTCGTGACATCGGCGATCGGTTCTCAGAATCTCTCGGGTTCGAGTTTGACCATGCTCGCCTTTTCCAATGCCGTCGCCTCGTACGGCAAAGGATTGTTTATGCCTGCCGTGACGCATGGGGCCAAAATTGCGGATGTGTGTCCAAAGGGTGGTCGGCGTGGTGTTCTGGCAGGGATTATGTTCGCTTTTGTTGCTGGATCGGTCGTATCGGTTCTCTACACGCTCTACCTTGGATACACTTACGGCGCCTTCAATTTTAATGATTATCCCTTTACGCGTTACAGCAAGTCCGGATTCTCCGGTGTACTGACACAGATGAACAATCCGGAGCCGCCGGACACGTTCCAATTGACTCTGTTCGGGACGGGGGCCGCTGTGATGTCGCTCCTGACATTCCTGAAGTATCGTTTTCCGTGGTGGCCGTTCCATCCGGTCGGATTCGCACTGGGTGGTACCGGTACTTCGGTTAGATACACGGTCTTTTCGGTGTTTATCGCCTGGGCGATTAAGTTTCTCATTCTGAGGATCGGCGGAGCGGCATTGTACAGGAAATACAGCCCGTTTTTCCTGGGCGTATTGATCGGGTATTCTACAGGTGTGGCTTTTTCGCTGGTGGTAGATGTGATCTGGTTCCCGGGGGGTGGGCACAGCATTCACGGTTACTGATCTTTGGACAGCTATTTGGTAACAGCACAGCATGAACATTTCGGTATATCATTGAGGAGGGTGGATCGATGGCGACGGAAGCCGGGAGAACCGTGGAACAGTCGTGGGAGTTGTTCGACAGGGCGGCAAAGGTGATCCCAATGGGAACACAGACGCACTCCAAAGCACCCAGAGAGAGCATGCGCGGTGTGGAGCCATGCTATCTGGTTCGCGGAGAGGGCTGCCGCGTCTGGGATCTAGATGGCAACGAATATATCGATTTCAGGAATGGCCTTGGACCGATCTCGCTCGGATACCGATACCCCGCCGTTGACGAGGCGATTCGCAGACAGCTGGAAAGCGGGATCGTGTTCAGCTATCCTCACCCACTGGAAGTTGAGGTAGCAGAAGAACTGGTCAAAGTACTGCCCTGCGCAGAGCAGGTACGCTTTCTGAAGACCGGCGGAGAGGCAATGGCCGCAACACACAGGCTTGCCCGGACCTACACGGGTCGAGATCAGATCGTGACGTGTGGGTATCACGGGTGGATCAACACCATGAGCAAGACAGGCGTTCCGGAAGCTACACGAGCAACCTATACCGGCCTGCCCTGGGGAGATGCTAAGCCATTCGAAGAATACCTGGAGGCCAATCCGGGCAGTGTGGCAGCCGTGAGTGTGGCGTGCGGCTATGGAGACATAGAAAAAGGCCATGAATTCCTGAAGGATCTCCGGAAACTAACAGACAAGTATGGAGCAGTCCTGATCTTTGATGAGATCGTTATGGGGTTCCGGCTGAGACGTGCAGGCGCACAGGAGTATTTCGGAGTGACTCCCGATCTGGCCGTATTCGCCAAAGGGATTTCAAATGGTGTGCCGCTTTCCTGCTTTGTTGGACGCAAAGCCGTAATGGAGACGGTTCAGGAAGCAGTCATTTCCTCTACTTTTGGTGGTGATACGCTTGGGCTGGCGGCGGCAAAGGCGGTGATGGAGGTTTACGCGAACAACGATGTGATCGGGACACTGTGGTCCAGGGGTGAGCAGCTGCATCAGGGGTTCAATGAACATTGCAATCGCCTGGGTATTCCAGTGCGTTTTCAAGGGGCTGCGCCGGTGGGTCAAATCGTGTTCGACCATCCCAACAGCGGCGCTCTTTTTCTCAGGTTCAACGAGGAGGTGCTTAAGCGGGGCTTGATTATCTATTCGGTCTGCTATACCAGTTATTCCCATACGGAAGCGGATATCGATTCTTCTGTTTCTGCGATGGGCGAAGCTCTCGATACCATGGTGCATGACGGTCTGTTCGAGCAGTGACATGTTGTGTATCTTTTAACGATCGCATTATTTCCCGCACCATCTTTCACGTCCATCTGACCAGGCACGCCGGGGTTTGGAGGGATGTCTTGTTCAGGCTGTGTCCCATTGTGCTCTTCCTTGTCGTCTTCGCCCAACAGGCAGATGGCGAGCAGGGCGCAGCTTGGTCCTCAGATGGCAGCAGGATCGCCTCAACGGTCCCTTATGGTGCCCCCAGGGCTCTGTTAACAAGTGTCTGGACAATGCATCCGGATGGTTCCGATCCACAGCGATTCGGACCTTTTCTGGGTGAACCGGGTATCATTGAATTTATACCCGGGTCCCTCGATCTTGTCTATCTGGAGCGGGGGCTTTCTTATGTGGGGTTCGGATCCACACTGGTTGGCGGAGATCTGCGCAAACTTCCCCTTGTAAAAAACCGGGTATGGCTGCTTGACTCAAATGGGCAAACCGCAACAGCCTGGAAAATTCCAGAGGATATCAATCCTCTGGATATCTCTGTTTCCGGTGGCGGAGCTCGGCTTGCAGTAGTCGACAACCGCGGTCTCTGGGTGGTTGACAGGGCAGGGGCGGCACGTGTTGTTCTGGAGGATCACGTTTCCGGACCTCTGGCGTGGCTCGAGGGTGAAGATCATATTGCGTGCCTGGTCAACGGAGAAGAGCGGGTCGTTTCTGCTGACGGTAGTACAAACGGGGAATTGACAAAAACGATAATCAAGAAATTGCAACGGGAACTACCCTCCGGATGGACCTCCGGTCAAAACCAAGAATGGGAAGAAGCGATTCCTGTTATTCGCCAGTCTCTGAACTGGTGGGCTCGTGGTCACTATGGGATGCACCGGGGCGAGTACAGGAGTGCCCGCGATGCCCTGAGGGAGGCAGTAAAAGGCTTCAAGCACATAGGAAAAAAGTACGTAAAGCAGGGCCTGTCCCGAGAGAGCTGTCAGGCGTATATCGATGCGATCAAAGCCTTGATCGTTAATGACGAATTGTTCGAGAAGACCGTTTGCGAGGAGCATATGGTTGTCCTCGGTGACTTGATGGCACAATACGCGCTCGAATCCGAAGGGGGGCTCCGACCCGATCTCGATGGATTGTCGGCGTGGGTTGAAACCAGAATCAGCAGCGGCGATGCGGCGCCAGATCAGATCGAGAGTCAGCTCAAGGTGCTGGAACGCCTGAAGACTTGTCCGGCGACGGATCTTCCGCATATGCCCGATCTGCTCTATGCTTCGAGGCCTGATGCTCCGACCGGCACATCGGTTTTGACGTGCTACTGGCACAGGGGAAGGGTCCTGAATCTGATTCGGCAGCCGGGCGGCTATTCCCTGGAAAGTGGAACGTTGAGATCGCTCCAGGTCGATTCCTTGTTCTCAGCAGCAGCTCAGCTTTTGAACCAGGAGGAGCCGAAGGAGGCGATTTTCCCTCTGAGAGTCGTTACAAGACATCGTCCGAAGGAGAAGGATCCTTACATCGCGATCGGTCATGCCTTCCTGCGTGCAAAGGATTACCGAGGCGCGAAGTGGGCATTCAAAAAGGCCGTGTCGATGACGCGGAAGGATCCTGAACCCTACTATGGTCTTGGTCTGGTGCACATGGAGTTTCCCAATGAGCGCTACCAGGCCATTTCCTATTTTCAGAGAGCGCTCATCCGAGATCAAAACTACGTGGATGCGCGCTACCAGATCGCATTCGCCAGATACATATTGAACGAGCACGATGTGAAACCCGAGCTCGAGCGCGTCCTGTCCATGGATCCGGAATATGCCCAGGCGTACATGCTGATGGGAGACTGGTACGCAAACTTCTGGGACGATTACGAAAAGGCGATCGTCTGGTATACCCGCTATGTGGCGCTTCGGCCGAGGGACAAGGCAGGCAGCAGAAAACTCGGATATGCCTATCTGAAGGTCAAAGACTACGACAGGATTCTCGGGTCACTGAGTGGATTCGTTCAAGAGTATCCCGACGCGATCGAACTGATGCCGATAGTTGCCCAGGCCTGCCTGAAGCGAGAGAAGTTGGATATGGCCATGGGCTTCTTTTCGACCTATGTGTCCAGGCTGGACTCACTTGAAAAAACGTACTACCTGGATATGAACTTAATCGCCTCGAAGGAGGAAAGCCTTGAATACGACAGGCTTGCAGAAAACGATCGAGTCGATTATCTCGAGACTTTCTGGCAGAAGCGCGATCCCGACATCACCACATCGATCAATGAACGGCTGCTGGAGCACTACCGGCGCGTATGGTTCGCCAGAACAGAGTATTCGAAAGGCAAAGAGCCCTGGGACAGGCGGGGGGAGGTCTACATCCGGTTTGGCGAACCCAACCATGTCTCGACATCCAATTCGGTGAACGTTTCTCAAAATTTGGCTGTTCTGCAGGTCAAGGAGCGACTGGCCACCAATTTATACGGCACAGACGCTGTGGGTGAAACGTTTGCAGGACCCGTGTTCCCGATCAGGAGTTTTTCTCTGGAGAGGGATATCCTGGGTTTTGAAACCACTTCTGTAGATCTAAGCATCGAGGCCGAGCGTGACGCGGATACCGGTACGGATGACGCGGATTCCGATCTGCGTCAGCTTACGCTTTCGGAATCCACCAGAGACGGCAGCACGTCCACTGAAAGTGGAGGAACCGGCGGCACCGGGAGCGGACAAAATGTAGGTGCGGGCGGTGACCTCAGCGCATCGGCGGAATCTCAATCACAGGGATTCCTCGAGTCCAGAATCAATACAGACATTTTTAGCGGCTCGGGTTTTAGTCCAGTGTTGTCATCCGCCGCCCAGATGAGTTCGATTCCCTGGGAGTCATGGGTTTACCTGGATATCGACGGCGGCGTCGAGATCACCTTTACGGATGAATTCAATTCAGGGATCTTCGATTTTGCGCCTGTACCCAGTGCTCCGGATCTCCAGGTGGGGCAAATGTCCAAATTCTGGCGTTTTTCTCCATCCAAACTTTTTGAACAGGCGGTTGCGCTATCCCCCGATTACTATATCCCGGACTATCAGGTCAAGCCATTCGATTTCTATTACACCCTGGCGGATTTTCGAGGCTTGGAGGATAACAGTTCGCTCGAGATCTACTTTGGCATTCCATGTCTGCCTTATGCCTATGATTCGAAAGAGAATGTTACTCGGTTGGCCGTAACCCGGCAATTGGCACTCCTGTCCACCACGTCTGAAAAAGTATATCGGCGTGCCGGCGATATTATGTATCAACAGCCCGGAAACCAGACCGGTAATGGCGCCATTTTGCCCGATATCGAAAGAATGGAGGTTCCGCCTGGTGTTTACCGGCTGGAGGTCAAGGTTCGAGACCGATTGAGTGGGCGGCTGGGACTTTACAGGCAGCAGGTTGTCGTGGAGGACTATCACAAAGATCGGCTGAGAATCAGTGATTTGGAACTGGCGCACCAGGTAGCGGAAACGAAAGAACCGGGACAGTTCGAGAAGCGAGGTTTGAACGTGGTGCCGATGCCATCCAGGACGTATCATTCCGGTCAGAATGTGTTCGTATATTACGAGATCTACAATTTGAAGCGGAATGATTTCGGTCAGACCAGTTATCGTGTTCAGTATACAATGGGACCCAAGGCGGGGGGGGTGCTCGCAAAACTCGTTCATACTCTGACGGGAAAGAAACCAAGAGCGGGTGTGGCAGTTGGTTATGACCAATTGGGTTTCGATGAATCCGAAGTGGCTTATACCGAACTAGATCTGGGAGAGGCGATTTCCGGTCGTCACTACCTGAAGGTCGAGGTGACCGATCTGGTGAACGGAAATTCCTTCTCAAAGGAAACCACTTTCGTGGTGGCGAAGTGACAATTGAAGTTGGTCCGGGTAGAAAATATTCAAAAGTGAAGACGCGCACGGTTCTGATGTCGGAGCCGTGTTTTTTTACGGGACCTGTCTGACATGGAAAATTTCAAACCGGTTACCGGGATGGACATCCGGCAGGGTCTTGAGAGAATGGGAGTTCGGGAGGGTGACTCGCTGCTGGTTCACAGCTCCCTTCGCAGTTTCGGCCACGTGGAGGGTGGTGCTGACGCACTGATCGATGCGCTTCTAGCCGCGGTAGGGTCGTCCGGCACCGTGATGGTACCAACCCTTACTTTTAACGTGTTGAAAGACAGTCCCGTCCGATTTTCGGTTCGGCATACGCCCTCCACATCCGGAAAGGTGACAGAAGTGTTCAGATTGCGAAGAGAGGCGGTTCGCAGTTCGCACCCCGTATCATCGGCTGCCGCAATTGGGGAACATGCAGCGTATCTCACTGATGGGCACCTGGACACTCCCTGTGACGCTTCCTCTCCGTACTACCGGATGACCGAGCTGAATGGGAAGGTCATTTTCTTCGGGGCTTCTCTCGGATCCAATACGGTCTTCCATTGCGCCGAAGATATCGTTCAGCCCGATTATCTTGGATATGCCCAAATCCGCGATGCGCGGGTTACCCTTTCCGATGGCCACATAAAGACAGTTACGGCCAGGCGTTATGACTGTGCGGATCGGGGTGTTCGGAGGTATCTGGAGAAGATGGAGTCTGTGTTTCTGGAGGAAGGGATCTTGCAGAAGGTGCACATAGGCGCCAGCCGGACCTATCTTGTAGATGCGCAGCAGAATCTGGAAAGCTCGTGCAGGGTCCTCCGGGAACGACCTGAATTCATACTGGATGACGCTACCTGAGTCCAGGGGCTAACACCTATGATAGAATTCAGAGATTCACTTGCAAAGTGGTTGACGGGGGTAGAGGCCGGAGGTAATATTGTCCTCAGAGTCGTCTCTCGAGTCGGGAGATCGCAAGCGTTCACTGTTGCGTGGGGAGGGATTGCATGTCTGTGGTAGACACAACGCTGCTGGTCGGGTCATGCCCATTTCGGGATGTTCCAGGCAGAATGGATGATCTGAACCGATTGCGTGAGCGAGCGGAACTCGACCTGGCGGTTGCCACTGGTTTTCGCTCGCTTTTTTACTTCGATCCTGTTGACGGTCTGGAGCGGGATCTGGACGAGTTCGCCGAGGCATCGGAGTGGTTGCGATTCCTTACCGTTATCAATCCTGAATTTCCCAATCTGGAACAGCAGATGGAACGGGCAGGGAAAGATGCGCGAATTTGCGGTTGTCGGCTGGTTCCCGGTCTGCATCGATATGCTCTGCTATCGGACCGAGTCAGGATCGTTTGCTCAGCCGCAGATGAGGCCGGGCTGCCAGTGGTGATCAGCGGGAGAATTTTCGACGACCGGGTTGCGCCACGTGCAATTGGGCAGGCACCCGTGGATATGGGGGAACTGTCAGAGCTTCTGCAAGCCGAAAGTTCCACCACATTCGTGCTGTCTATGTTTTTTTTCGGGGAATTGAAAGGTATGGGAGTGGACTGGGAAGGGCTTCCAAATGTGTATCTGGATCTGGGCTGCAGCAAACCGTCTTCAGCCTCGTTTGATGAGCTCCCAACCTGGTTCCCTGTGAATCGTGTCGTTTTCGGTACTGGAGCACCCTACTATTACTGGGGAGGCAGCAGGCTTGCGCTGGAGGGGTCTACGTTGACCGAGGATGTCAAAGCGGATATTCTGGGAAACAATGCCCTGGAGGTGTTCTCATGGCGTTAATGGAAGAACTCCGCAGGTTCAAGGTGATCGATGCACACGCGCACAACTGGAGCCTCTTTGCAGATACGGAATACCTCTCCACGTGTCTGGACAGGTTCAATCTCGACGGGATGATTATTCTCAGCAATCTGACAGGTGGGGGAGACCCAACGCCTGAACAGGTGGAGAAGTGCAATGAGGATACTGCCCGTTTGTGCGATGATGTTGGAGAACGGATCATTCCGTTCTGCTATGTGAATGCCGTTCATACTGAACACGCGCTGGGCCAAATCGCGTCGTGCCATTCCAGGGGATTCGTTGGATTAAAGTTCTGGATCAGCCAGCACGCGACCGATCCGCGGACGTATGAGGCCGTAGAAGCAGCCCTGGAACTGGGTTGGCCGGTGCTCTACCATTCTTACTATCGAACGCATGGGGAAGCGCCTTCATCTGAGGCCGCACCCCTGGAGATTGCCGAACTTGCCAACAGGTATCCGGACGGCGTGTTCATTATGGCGCATATGGGTGCGCAATTCGAACACGGCCTGCGGGCAGTGGCAGACTGTGAGAATGTCATTGTGGACTACGCCGGCACGATCAATGAAAAGGGCGCCTACGAACTGGGTCTGGAACTGATGGGTGAAGACCGCATCGTTTTTGGTACCGATCTCCCCGGCGCCTGTTTTTACACGAATGCCGGACGCGTGCTGGAGATGGACACGTCGGACCGGATAAAACAAAAGATTTTTTCCGAGAACATTTCAAGGGTGCTCGGGTTGTCCTGAGTCCAGCGGAGGAATGGATATGGCTGACAGACCGAATATTCTGGTGATCCTTTCAGATCAGCACAACAGGCGTAATATGGGGTGTGCCGGGGATGATATCGTCCGGACACCCCATCTTGACGGGCTCGCGGACAGGGGCGTGATGTTTGAGAACACCTACTGTGCCTCGCCGCTTTGTGTGCCATCCAGAATGACGTTCCTGACCGGACGCCATTGTTCTGATATCGGGGTGTGGTCCAATGCGTGTTTTCTGCCCTCTGATATTCCCACGTTTGCCCATGCCCTGGGCATTGCGGGATATGAAAGTGTGCTGGGAGGAAGAATGCATTTTGTCGGGCCCGACCAGCGACATGGATTTGAACGCAGAATCGTTGGTGATGCCCTAAGTCCTTTCCCAGGAGGACCTGGACCCGATCTGGGTGATATTCCGCGGAGCACAACGGGTCAATCCCGACAGGCGGTTGAAATTGCCGGTCCCGGACGTACCTCCTATCAGGCATACGACGTTGCAGTGACGGACGCGTGTTGTGAATTTCTGGAGGAGAGGGACCGGGCAGGCGCGGACAGGCCCTTTTGTCTGGTAACCGGGTGGGTGCTCCCGCACTGTCCGTTCATTAGTCCCAAAGACTTATATGACGAGTATTACGAAAAGGTCGATGTCCCCGGTGTTCCAGATGACTATTTGGATCATCTGCATCCTGCAATTCAACTCTGGCGGGAAAACAGGGGTGTGAACGGTTTGAGCGACGAAGCGGTTCGCAAGGCCAGGGCTGCCTACTACGGCCTGATCACTTTCATGGATATTCAGATCGGACGGCTGTTGAGCACTCTGGCATCTACGTCTTTCGATGAGAATACCGTGGTGGTCTATATATCCGACCACGGCGAGATGGCAGGGGAGCACGGGATGTGGTGGAAGAGCAGTTTCTATGAAGGTTCTGCCGGCGTACCTATGATCTGGTCATTCCCCAAAGCTTTCGCCCAAGGTCACAGAGTCGGTGCCGCAACGAGTCTTCTGGATGTGGGACCCACCCTCATCGATCTTGCGGGAGCGGAGCAACTGCCGGGGGCATCTGGACACAGCCTGAGGGGATTTCTGGAAGGAAAGAATGAAATAGAGGGACGGCCTGACGAGATATTCTCCGAGAATCACAGTGGGGCGAGTGAACCGCCTGGCCGGATGATTCGAAAAGGTCCCTGGAAATTGAATCACTATTTCGGATACGAAGAACCGCAATTGTTCAACATCGAAGAAGATCCGCAAGAACTTCACGATCTTGCGGGAGATTCGAAATATGCGGATGTGAAGGCCGAGTTGCTGGCGCGTGTATGCGAAGGATGGGACGGTGCTGTGGTGCAGCCTACACTTGACGCACGCGCGCAAGGCCGTGGTGTACTCAGGGACTGGGCGAGCGAAGTCTCTCACGATCTGGATGGCTTCTGGCAAGCACCACCGGGTTGTAATGTGTTTCCGGAAGTCCGGGGTCCGGAGTCCGGGGCCCGGGGGGCAGAGTAGGGGGCCGGGTGTAGGCGGAACCGACCCAGTAGAGGAAACGGAAATGAACTTTGGGACTGTTACACGCGACGTTGGGCATCACCTGAGTCTTGCGTTTCCCTGGTTCCATCCGGAAACCAGGCCGTGAGAAAGCTGCTTTCCGGTCCATCATAAATGGCTTCGGCCAGGTGCTCGATCCCCTTCTGATTTCCCCAGGAGTAGTTGATGATGAGTCTGCCCTCGTGCTCGCAGAAGTCAATATCCGAGTTGTTGATGTTGACGGCATTCGCGACACGGGTCCTTTGCTCCGACGAAAGATGTGGGTTGGCGATCTGTCGGTCTTCGTCGGATGCCTTCATTACCGGATTCAGCGGGCTTGACTCCCAATCTATCAGGTCCTTCGAACGTACCACCCGGTGCTCATATCCTTCGTACGCCTCGAGGTAGAAGTTGTAGAAATATCCATCCAGGTATCTCAAGCAATGAGGTGCAGTATATCGATCCTTCGAATAGGTGCATTCCGGTGATGTGAGTGTCCAATCACGCAGGTCAGCGGATCTCGCAAATCTGGCTGTGAATCTGACGCCAGCTACCTCAGGGGGCTTACCCACCTCAAACATCATCACGTAGTCCTCATCCGTTTTGCAGATGGACGTATTGAACATGCCATATCCGGGGAGGTCAAGGGCAACCCAGGATTCCCACCGGATCAGATCTTCAGATTTGAAAATGTGGACTCGCTCACCGTCCCAGTGATTGACCGCAGACACATACGCGGTATTCTGGTCGACAAAAGCGCATCCCATGTGAAATCCGTGGGCAAATGGGGGTGTCGTGTCACCTGACTCACGGTTGACGAATCGGAAATAGGAATCTCCTGTGGTGTTCCCGGAATACTTTTCCTTCATGTATTCGAATCTGTAGACCTTGCCCTGAAAGACAACAGGATTCGTTTCCACGATGTCGCAGTCGAGTGTTCCGAGTTTTCTGATCACAGGTCTTTCTCCTGATGTCGAGTCGGATTCCTGTTTCCACCTCAGGTGAGCCCCTGGAAGATGCTGTCTGTGTGAATAACAGGAGAGGGTAGAAACCATAACCAGAACCGCGAATACCGCCGCGATTGACAGAATTGGTGATGGAAATTGAGTGGCTATAAGGTCAGACATCTGACTGAAAGGTTGGATGACCGCAATAATGATTAATGCCGCTAGCTCTATCCAAAGGCTGACCTCCACTACACGAGACTCGAATCGATCTCGTGGGAAACCCGACTGCAGATTTGACATGATGATGCCGCTGAGCGCCAGGAATGCCAAAAGCAATATCAGGCCTGAATAGGGTGGAATCTCTCCGGTCAGGTAACGTGCGGCTGTAAGGAGCATCAACGCTACACACGAGACCACAAAGATACGGGCGACTCGCAGTCTGACCGCCACGGTCTTTTCTCTGTTCTCGAATGGCAGCTCGGCAAACCGTTTTGTTAGACGATCGCAGGATAGCCGTCGATGAAGTATTGCCAGGGGGATCCCGGCGAAAACGAGGATTATGCAAATCCAGTTGAGTATTTGTCCGGTTGGGGGTAGCGCTGGTGCATCAGACGAAAGCATGCCGTAGGAAAGCACAGCGCCGCCGATGAATCCCATACTTTTTTCCATGACCTTCCACCACCCGAAGGGGATGCCGGAGGCATTCCCGATGACCTGCAGGAAGTTGCCCAACACAAACCCGAGGCCATAGCCGAAAAGGCCATAGATGGCTGCGCGTAACGCCAGATCGTATTCGAATGTGCTGAGAAATGGAAGCAGGATCAGGGCCATGCCCAGTTCATAGGCCCACGCGTCACTGCGTGGCGGGGTCATTCGAATCCGGCAACGCACAATGAGTATGTGGTAAACCAAGTAGGCTCCGGCGAACATGCAGATCGCAAGAAGGCACAACTCATACCAGGCCGGAGGGACCTCCTCCAGGGCCAACCCAACGATTCCCCCACCGATTGCTCCCCATAGTCCTCCGACAACGAACAGGCAGAAAAATCCGTATAGGACGTTCGTCCAAACCCTGGCTCGCGTGTAACCTATCAGAATTCCATAGCTCGCGCTGCCTCCGACCGCAAACCCAATCCCTCCAGCAAGTGCGATGAGGGGTGCCCGCTGCATCCAGTCCGGTCTACCGGAGACCAGGACGAGGGCAAGCGAAAAGAGAACTCCAGGTATGGTCGCTCCGAGCTGGTGTCCGTACTGACCCCTTAGCGCCCATCCCAATAATACCGCAAGTCCGACGAACGATATTGCGAGAAGCATCTTTTGTTTCTCCAGTTATTTCCGGGCTTTGAGAAAATCGTAGAGTCTTTCAATTGCGGGGGCGAGCAGGGAGGCATCCGCGGCGCAGCACAGGCGAATAGACCCTTCGCCCCCATTGCCGAATGCCACACCCGGTGCGACAGATACCTTTTTTGTTTTCAACAGTTCAACCGCAAACGTGAATGAATCTGACAGGTTTCTGATTTCCGGAAACAGGTAGAACGCGCCGTTCGGTTTGGGCATCGTCACGTTGTCCAGGTCCTTGAGCGCATCGTAGGCGAAGGTCACGCCTTTTCTGAGATTTTCCACCATCGCTTTTACCCCGTCCTGTGCGTCTTCGTTGTGGGCGAGTGCGATTTCTCCTGCTCGCTGAACCATGGACGGCGCGTGCGAAACGATAAACTCGTTGAGTTGAGTCGCCTGATGGATGTGGTCGCTTCTCGATACCACCCAGCCCAGGCGCCAGCCGGTCATGCAAAAGGTCTTGGAGAAAGACTGGACCACGATGACGGCATCTTCCCGGCTGCAGAGTCTGAGAATGGAAGGGGATACAGGTCCGTTGAAGTAGATTCGCTCGTAGACTTCATCTGCGAGCAGCCAGAGATTGTGCCGTCTACAGAATTCCAGGAGTGTTCGTTGATCATTCTGTGTGGCCACCCAGCCCAGTGGGTTCGAAGGGGACGTGTAGACAAGCAGTCGAGTTCTTGGGGAGATCGCCTCCTCGAGCGCATCGAAATCTATGGCGAACCCCGTGTCCGTTCGAGCAAACGGGATTTCCATTGGGCGTCCACCGAACATGCTGATAATAGCGGATGCGTTTGGCCAGTTTGGAGTAAGGACGATGGCCCCATCACCCGGGTCGATGACACACCGGATGGCCACGTTCAGCCCCTGAACGCCGGAAGCGCTAACAAGGATTTCCTTGTCCGGATCCAGATTCACCAGATGAAGATCCACGTATTTCTTGGCGATGGCTTGACGCAGACCGGGAAGACCAGCGTTTTCTGTGTAGTATGTGAATCCCTCCCTCATGGCTCGAGCAGCGGCTTCTTTGATATAATCCGGTGTCGGAATATTGGATTCGCCGAAATGCAGATTCAGGACGCCATCCATGGGAAAGGCGATGTCTGCCAGTTCGCGGATTCGCGATTGGTGAACACGGGAGAGGTTTGGGGCTAGTGGGATCATGGAATGAGCGCGTTCCGAGTAGCGGGTTGAGAGTGTCGAGAGAACTTCGAAAATTCGGATTACCAGGGGTTCAAGAACCCCTGGCTAAGATACGGTGCCCCGATGGGGCACAAATGCAGAAGCGCATATGGTGTTAACCAAGGAGAAGGTACCAGGAGTTCAAAAAAACCGGGCTAAGATGCAGTACCCTGTTGGGGCATTAAGTCAATCCCCCCTTAATCGAGGTCCAGCCTATAGCGGCATTTCTGTCTGTCCCCTTCCCGGTACAGGTCGGTTTCAACAGGGAGATCCACAATTTCTACCATCCTGGCGCCGATGATCTCACAGGTGCGTCTGGATGCTAAATTGTCCGGATTGCACGTGATCCACAGAGGGCTCAACTTGTGCTCGCTCGCCAGGGGAAGCAGCAGGATACAACTGCGAGCAGCGTATCTCCGACCACGGTGGTTCTCCGCCACTTCGTAACCGATATGTCCTCCGTACATTACTATAGGATACGTACTGCCTATTCGGAGTTCGATCCGCCCACATATGGCTCGGGTGGGCGCGTGGACCATGTCGAATTTGTAAGAAGGTACGAAGTGGATGGACGGATTGCCCGGGTAACAGTCGACCAGGACCAATTCGAGGTCGTTGTCAATTAGCTTTCCCGGGGCGAGGAATGGTGGAACTGGGGCCATTGGGCTAAGAACCCGATCTGTGATGCAAATGGAAATGCAGGATGTCAGGCAATTGTAAACTGCCGTTCTCCAGGGGACCGTCTATGTTAGACGGTATACCTATTCTGACTCACGGCGCATATCAAGTCGCGGCACATCCGGTCGATACTTGTATTTCTCGGCGGTTTCCTCTGTGAGTTCCACACCCAGCCCCGGAAGTGTTGGTGGAAACACATAGCCATCCTCTATACGTGGCTTTTCCATGAAGAGTTCGTCCGTCAGGGGGAAATGCCACGTCGGGTATTCCGCGAGGACGGTGTTTCTAGCAACAAATGCCCAGGCAAGATTTGCAGCGACTGTGATGGAAGTTCCCCACGCGTGCGGGGCGACCATCACACCGTGGGCATCTGCCAGGGCAGCAATTTTCAGGCACTCGAGAATGCCACCGGCATGGCAGGCGTCCGGCTGGGCGATGTCGAGGGCTTTTCGGTCGAAAAAGTGCTTGAATTCATAGGTCATACAGGAACTTTCACCGCCGGAGATCGGGATGCTGGTGCTTTGACGGACGTGAGCGTAGCCATCATAATCGGCGGCGAAGCAGGGCTCTTCGAGCCAGAAGAGATCGTAAGGTTCCAGACTCCGGGCCGACCTAACGGCATCGGCGGCGGTCCAGGAGCGGGGGTTGTGTCCCATTACGGCGTCGGCCATCAACTTGACATTCGGACCCAGGATTTCACGACACGCCGCGACCCTTTCCAGATCATGCTCGATATTGACCCCAATTCGCATTTTTACCGCTCTGAATCCGCTATCGAGATGACTCCGCATCTCAGTTTCGAGATCTTCCAGCGGCTGTTCGAGACCCCCACTGGCATAGATGGGCAACTTGTCGTGACAGAGCCCGCCCAGAAGTTCGTGAACGGGTTTGCCTGCCGCTTTTCCTGCGATGTCCCATAAGGCGTTTTCCAGCGTGCTGGCCACGGCTACAGCGAGGCCCGATCTTCCCCAGTACAGGACCCTGCGGTACATTGTTTCGAAACATCCTGCCACATCACGAGGGTCTCGCCCCTCCAAAAATCTTCCGAACAATTTGAACAGTTCCGCTGTGGCTTCACCGGCAACGAATCCGCTACCATAGCAGTCTCCCAGCCCCGTCAGGCCTTCATCTGTATGCACCCGGACTAGCGCGCAATTGATGTTCGTTGCCTCGCCGCCGGACCATCGAAGCGGGTGTTCCTCCGGCATGTCCACCGTCAGGAGAATCGGTTCTACTCTGGTGATCTTCACGAATAATCACTCCTTGCGCGGGTTTGGGCTTGGCAGTATCATGGCTGAAAGCGTCCGATGATCCGATACGTTGGGTTGCTAAAATTAGGCTAACGGGTTCGGAAATCGGCTGGAAAGATATGTAAACCGGTCCGGTTATTCAATTGGATAGTTAAGAGGTTTTATGGAGGTTTCGCACGGCCAGGTCTACTATGAGCCGGGTCGATTCGGAGGGTGGCCGGCCAACCACGGGATCTGGTCCTGGGAGGATGAGATCCTCGTTGGTTTCAGCTGCGGGTACTACAAGGATCAGGGACAAAGGCACCATATCGACCGAGAGAAACCGGAGGAGCATCTGCTGGCCCGAAGTCTTAATGGTGGTGAAACATGGCGAATAGAAAATCCTGCCGCGAAAGGAAAGCTGATTCCTCAGGGCGACAGTCTACACGGTACTGAACTTCCGGGGGTTGAAATTCCAAGCTTGCGGGCATGTGGCGGCGGGATAGATTTTGGGCATAAAGATTTCGCGTTTACGGCACGCATGTCCAGCAACAGAAGCGGGTGTGCCCGGTTTTTTTATTCCTACGACCGGGGACGTGACTGGGAAGGTCCGTTTCTTCTCGATAACTTCGGAATCCCCGGCGTGGCGGCACGTACGGACTATCTGGTTGACGGAAAAGACACGTGCACCCTTTTCCTTACGGCATCCAAGCAGAACGGGAAAGAGGGACGACCGTTCTGCTGCAGGACGGAGGATGGTGGCAAGTACTGGAAGTTTCTCTCCAGGATTGGGCCCGAACCCGATGGGTTTGGCATTATGCCGGCCTCCGCACGACTGAGCGAGACGGATATTTATGTGGTTGTGCGCCGAAGGGAAGGATCGCGACGCTGGCAATCGGCACACCTATCCGAAGATAATGGGGAAAGCTGGATAGAAATGCCTGATCCTGTTGACGATCTTGGAGAAGGGAATCCGCCCAGTCTGGTTTTACTCTCGGATGGAAGACTCTGTCTCACCTATGGAGACCGGTCGCTACCCTTCAGTATATGCGCCAGGCTGAGTGCCGATCGCGGAAAGACCTGGGAAGGGCCCTTCGTACTGAGATCTGATGGCTGCAGCAAGGATATGGGCTATGTACGCAGTGTTCAGAGGAAAGATGGAAAGGTCGTGAACGTATACTATTTTACCGATGCTGAGACAAGGCCCGACAGGTATGTCGCGTGCACGATATTCGATCCTGCAACGGTGTAGCAAACTCAAGTTGTAAAACTGGTTGGTAAGAAAAGGGAGGCGAGATGAAGGGTGTTGTTTATTTGGGCGACAGTGAGGTGGAGGTCAGAGAACTTCCCAGGCCGGAACCCGGACCCAACGAGGTCGTAATCGAAATGAAGGTGGGTGGATTGTGCGGCAGTGATCTGCACAAGTATCACAACTCCAGGGCTTGGGCAAAGGAACGAGATGGTATGGTTTCAGGGCATGAACCCACTGGTGTCGTGGCTGAGATCGGCAAGGATGTGATGAACGTGACGGTGGGGGATCGGGTCTGTGTGTATCACTCCATTGGATGCGGGCACTGCCCGGTCTGTCTGTCAGGCACGCCGGTGTTCTGTGAAAAAGAAGGGGCATTCGGGCGAACCATGAACGGATGTCATGCGGACTTCATGCTAACGGATGCCAGATACTGTTTGCCGCTGCCGGACTCATTTTCATTCGCGGTGGGTGCTCAACTGGCCTGTACGGCAGGGACTGCTTTCTCTGCAACGAGCAAGATACCGGGAAAGGCAGGTGATACGTTTCTAGTTTTCGGCCTGGGTCCGGTGGGCCTTACCGTACTGCTTTTCGGTGAGGCTATGGGTTACCATGCGATCGGTGTGGATGTCCACCCTTACCGGGTGAGCCATGCGCAGGGAATAGCGAAGGGCACCATTCTGAACGGGCGGGAAGTGGACCCGGTTGAGGCGGTGCGTGAGTTGACAGGCGGAAAGGGCGCCGAGGGCGTGGTGGAATGCTCAGGAAATGAAATTGCACGCGCTCAGGCTGCATCTGCTGCAAGGCTTCACGGGACCGTGGTATATGTTGGCGCCGGCGCCGAACATTTGAAGGTCAGTTTTCTGGATATCTTGAGGAAGGCGCTGACCCTGAAGGGAAATTCGGTTTACTCGATGGGAGATTATTTCAAGGCAGTGGAATTTCTGCAAAAGCACGAGATCCCGCTCGACGATATGGTGACGCATCGTTACAAGATCGATCAGGCAGTGGAGGCCTTCAAGACTTTCGACAGCGGAGATACCGGCAAGGTGATTTTTGACTGGGAGGATTGAGAGGAATGGAACAGGACCGTTAACAAACTAGGTCGCTTTGAGAGCCCTGGTTCTCGACTACGCTCGAACATGCGGAGATATTTGTTGAGAATGAAAAGCAGTGGAACAGGACCATTAATAAAACAGGTTACTTTGAGAGCCTTTGTTCTCGACGATGCTCGAACATTCGGAGATATTTGTTGAGCATGAAAAGCAGAGGCAGGGGAAGGGAGGTTTGGTAGGATGAGTTTAAGACTTGAACACTGGATGAAATACCCCAAGATCGATGCTCACTGTCACGCGGGGGGAGATCATCCCGGAGACCGTCTGGTGGCGACAGCGGATGACCTCGGCGTGGTCGAGATGTGGTGTTCGCAACCGATCTCAGCGGGCCGGATCGCCCCTATGGAGGAAGTGAGGGCGAGGAATGACAAGACGCTGGAAGCGATGAAACGACATCCTGACCGGATTCAGGGGATGTGTTTTGTGATTCCTGGCTATTTTGGGGAAGCGCTGGCTGAGGTGGAGCGCTGTCTGGATGCTGGAATGATCGGCATCAAACTTTACAATCAGTATCTGATCTGTGATCCTGTCGTGGGGCCGCTTCTGGAACTGGCATCCGAGCGCAAAGTGCCCGTTCTGGAGCACGCAGGATATTTGTCTGCTCCGGAACATCTCGAGAAGCAACCGCTGATCAGCCATGGTGAACACTTCAAGAGGGCTGGAGACCAGCATCCGGACGCGATTATCATTCACGCTCACATAGGCGGCGGCGGAGACTGGGAGCGAACGGTGCGGGCGATGCGGTATGCGTCTCCGAATATCTACTGTGATACGAGTGGAAGCAATCTGGATGATGGGCAGGTGGAGCTGGCCGTTGCCGAGATGGGGGCTGAGCGCGTACTCTACGGTTCCGATGGGACGATGGCGGGTGGTGTTGGGAAAGTGATCGATGCGACGATAACCGATGCTGAAAGAGAGCTGCTGTTCTGGGGGAATTGTGAGCGGATTCTCGCTGAGCAGGGAAGGAAACCGCTGCAGGTTAAAGGCGAGCGTCAGGAGTAAGTTGTTGCTGTATCAAGAACCCAGGTTGTGTTGTCTCTGAAAAAGCGATTTGGTGAGATGTCGATAGCTCTATGTGAAGCGGAGAGAAAGGATTTTTGAGATGATTTTTGATATTAACGCGTGGTTGGGAAGTTTTCCTTTTCGGTCTCTTCGAGACAATACTCCGGAGACACTTCTGGCGAGGATGGATCGGTCTGGAATCGATGGGGCTGCGGTGTCTATGATCGAGGCGATTTTTCACCGGAATGTGCAGCCGGCCAACGAGCAGCTTGCTGAAATGGTAGCGCCTCATGGAGGCAGGTTGGTGGCAATGGGTACGATCAATCCGACCTACGAGCAATGGGAAGATGATCTTCGGCAGTGCCAGGAGGATCTGGGAATGAAGGGGATCCGACTGTTTCCGGTTTATCATGGGTATTCAGTGGATGGTTCTGAGGCAAGAGACGTGCTCAGCGCGTGTGTTGAACGCAATATTCCTGTATCGATTCCTGGTCGCATCGAGGATCCCCGGCAGCGGAACTGGATGGATCCGGGCCAGACCGTGAGCGCCGAGGGGATCGCGAAATTGATGGCTGCGATACCGGGGGCAACTGTTTACCTCCCGAATCTGCGCGGCGGGATGGGCAACTTGCCCTTGTGGCGAAATGAGGCCGTTCGGGATCAGGAGTGGTTCGTAGACCTGTCGCTCTCGGAGGTACACGGGGGACTGGATCTGTTGGCCAAGCAGAGTGGTGCAAGGCATCTGATTTTCGGGACACACATGCCCTTCTCATATCCAGGCGCTGCACTTGTGAAGCGAGCAGTTTTACATCTGGATTCGGGAGATATGGAGATGATGAGCGCAGGAAATGCACTGAGAACACTGGGTATCGCAAATTAGGGAAGCCAGGGAAGCACACATCAGCAAGGAGATCGCTGTGGCTGGATATGAATGGCAATGCATAACCGAGAACGCCGCCTTCGCAGGCCGCGATGGGGCAGGCGCACTGACCTTCGATGGCAAGATGTGGCTTCTTGGCGGCTGGAATCCGCAGGACAAGGTCAATTTTCCCGAGGTGTGCAATAGTGAGGTCTGGAGTTCAACGGACGGGCTGACCTGGGCAGAGGTGGTCGAGCAGGCTCCGTGGGAGGGTCGGCACACGGCAGGCTACGTTGTGCACGATAACAGGATGTGGATCGTAGGTGGTGACTGCAATATGGGTCATTACCAGAACGATGTCTGGTCGAGTGAGGACGGTACGCACTGGGTGCAGGCAAATGACAGTGTCCCCTGGGGACCGAGAGTACTACACTACACTGCGGCCCTGGGTGACCGGATCTGGGTTATGGGGGGCCAGACCATACCACAGTTTGCGCCTGAGACGGAGGTCTTCTACAATGACGTCTGGTGTTCTACCGATGGGAAGGTCTGGGATCGGGTACTTGAGCACGCACCGTGGTCCGTACGAGGCATGATCGGCCACAGCGCCGTCCTCAAGGATCGGATCTGGATCCTGGGAGGCGGAACCTATGAGACACCCACGATCAACAGCAGGCAATTTATGAATGACGTCTGGAGCACGGAGGATGGGGTCAACTGGGAACTCCATACCGAGGCGGCACCCTGGACACCACGGCAATATCACGACGTGGCGGTGTGGGACGACAAGCTGTGGGTTATGGAAGGGTGCTACAACGCGGATGCAATTCGATCTATGGATGAGGCAAAGGGAAGCTGGAACCGCAATGACGTGTGGTTCAGTGGAGATGGTGTTCACTGGGAGGAGCTCCCGGACACACCCTGGGCGCCACGCCACGCGGCCAGCCCTTTTGTTTACGACGATGCGCTCTGGATGGTGGCTGGAAACAATATGTTTCCGGATGTGTGGAAGCTCGTTCGGAAATAACCGTCATCTCTTGAAAGGACGAGGAAAATAATGGGCAACAAGACGCGGGTGGGGATCATCGGTTGCGGTGGTATGGCACGTTCGCATGCCAGCAGAATGAGCGAAGTGCTCAACAGGGTAGACATTACGGCGGTTGTGGACCTCGATTTCGAGAAGGCCAGTGCGGTGGCTGAGCACTTCCCGACGAAGCCCGTTGTATCCACGAACTATGAGGAGATATTCGATCAAATCGATGCTGCTCTGGTGGTACTTCCTCATCACCTTCACCATCCTGTGACCGTGAAGTGTCTGGATGCAGGAAAACACGTGATGGTCGAGAAGCCTATGGCGAACTCTGAAGAGCAGTGTCTGGACATGATCGCTGCGGCCGAACGGAATGACCGCGTTCTGATGGTGGCCTATTGTATGCGTTTTCATCCACTGGTGCTGAAGTTCAAGGAAGTTCTGGATGAAAAGCAGTTTGGAGAGGTCTTTCAGATATCGATATGGACGGAGCAGCATACTCAGCGTGAACCGGATAGCTGGCACTGCAGGGCGGACATGCTGGGTGGGGGGCAGTTTTTCAGTCACGGCTGCCATTATGTGGACTTGCTGCTCTGGATGTTGGGCAATCCCGTGAAGGGTATCCACATGGGTACCAACCTGGGTACGCCCTGGATGGAAAAGGAAGGAACGAGCAATGTGACGATCGAGTTTGAGAGTGGAAAACTAGGCTATCATTTTGGAACGTGGGGCGCAAGGGGTACCCGATTGGGCTATTCATTCCACGCGCACTGTGAGAAGGGGATGGTAGAACTCAATCTCGCCAGGGGGCAGGTCGTATATCTCGGCGATGTCGAAAAGCACGTGATCGGAGAACACGACCCCGACCAGAAGGAACTCGTCCTGCTCGAGGAGAAGCATGCCAAGCCCACAGAAGTGGAAATGGCGCACTTTATTGATTGTATCGAGACGGGGAAGAAACCGCTGACCGATGCTGTGTCGAGTCTGGAAGGTCTGAAGGTGATCTGGAAGCTGTATGAGGCGGAGGATCAGAACGGGATGGCGGATTTGAGGGGTGTGGGGTTGGTGGGGTAGAGGCAAAGGCGAGAGCAGAGGCGACGATGGACGAGGGACCGTAGACCGTAAGGGCAGAAGCAAGAGCAGAGGCGACGATGGACCACGGACGACAAGGGCAAAGTCAAGATCGACGATGGACCGTAGACGGTGGACGGCAAATTCAAAGGCAATCAGGCGGTTGTTGTTCGCGATTGAGATTCTCAGATCTTACGGTCTATGGTCTACGGTCAGGTTTTAGAATCAGAAGCGACGAGGGACAATGGTTAAACTGTGGAGGAGCGATGGGACGTAAGGAGAGAAGTGGGAATGTGATGGAAGAGATGACCGTGGAAGATGTGATCTCGGCGTTGGAGGTGACGAGTACGGCGATTCTTGCGTGTGGCGGTACCGAACAGCATGGGTACCATCTGCCGCTTTCGACGGATTATTTGACGGCGTACGAAGTGTCAAAATCGGTTTCGGATTTGACAGGCTGTTTGGTTCTTCCTCCTCTGTGCTACAGTTATTCAGGTGGGAAGCTGCCGGGAACTACAGACATTTCCCCCGAGACAACGACACAGGTGGTTACGGAGATCGGGTTGTCTTTGACCGAACAGGGTGTGAAAAATATTATCCTGTTTGCTGGTCACTGCGGCACGGAACACCTGAATGCACTCAAGGATGCCGGACACCGAATTATGGATGCCGCACCCGGGATTCGAGTGGCCTATGTGCCGATTTTGTCCCTGTCGAAATCGTGGGTCGAGATGCTCGGGGGCGGGGGCGAGCACGCAGGTAAAGGGGAAACCAGTCTGATCTTGCATCTGCGACCCGATCTGGTTGCGGATGATCGACCCGTAGACACCGACGAGACAAGAACGCCAGCTCCACCACGGGTTGAACCCACTGGCAAGCCGTACCTGGTGGATGAGTTCGTTCTGGATCCGCTTGAAAAACGAGTTGTGATCCGGGAAGCGAACTACAAGTACGGTGTGGGTGGTCCCAGTCCGAATGAAGCGACGGCTGAGATCGGGAAGATCCTGGTGGACGAGATGGTGAATACCCTGGCGAAGTTGGTGCGGGAGTTAGAAGGGTGAGTCCGGACGCAGTCGCGATGGAACTGTGCGAGCGAAAGGGCTTAGAATGGGTAGTTGGGCAGCAGGATAATTTTGTCGGGTTGCGATTCAGGAGCGTGAGTCCGAGCAATGGGTGAGAAGATCAAGATCGGACTGATCGGCGCGGGCGATATTGGTTCGGCGCATGTGGCGGCATCCAGGGAACTGGACGATGTGGAGTTTTGTGTGGCTGCAGGGCGGAACCCTGAACGCGCGAAGGTATTGTCAGAGGCAACTGGCGCAACGTTATACCAGAGTGTGGAGGAGCTTCTCAAAGACGAGTGGGTTCAGGGGGTCGACATTTGTGTGCCGAACCACCTGCATCGGGAATATGCGGAACGGGCGTTTGACGCTGGGAAGCACGTGCTCTGCGAAAAACCCATCGCGTTAACTCTGGAAGATGCTGATGCGATGATCAAAGCAGCGCGCAACGCGAACAGAATTCTGTTTGTGGGACACATCCTTCGGTTCTGGCCCGAGTATGCCATGGCTAAAGCATGGGTGGATTCCCAGGGTCCTGACCATGTGCTGGTGATTTCCGCGAGGCGGCTGGGATCCTTGCTTGCTGCAACGACTGGTGCTGATGGATGGCGACACCACCCGGGTCAAAGCGGCGGCGCGGTCATCGATCTCCAGATTCACGACATCGATTTCCTGAACTGGACACTTGGCACTCCGGTTCGTGTGCAGTCCAAGGGCATTCGAAGTCCGGACGGGGCGATCAGCTATGTGTCCACCGCCATCGACTATGCCAATGGGGCTACCGGATTCGTGGAGGCAAGCTTCATGTTCAAAGGCAATCCCCTTCTGATGGATTTTCGCGTGCTTTCAAAAGAGCAGTCCGTAGAATATCTCTATAAGCCCCAGGGGTTCGGTTTACACGGCATAAAAGTTGACACTCAGGAGGATCCAGAACCCTCGCTCGAGGAATATTCCTGGGGTAAGGAGAAGCTTTCGCTTTTCCAGCCTTCAGAGGATTCGTTCCGGGCGGCAATTCGGAAAGAGGTCTCTCATTTCGTCAACTGCATTATCAATGGCGAGGATTCGCTCGAGATCAGTCCCGAGGAGGCGCGGAAAGCGCTGGAAGTCTGTTTGCATTCAAAGCAGTCTTGCGAGGAAGGGCGTTCGATCGAGATCTGAGAAACGGGTTTATAACACGAAAGAGGGATCACATGGCTCAAGAAACGAAATGGCAAGTTGGTGTTGCGAACGTGGATGTTACACCGGTGGGATCTGTGATGATGTCCGGCTACGCAGCACGGAAAAAACCGTCCGAAGGGGTTCGTGACCCGCTGCTCGCAAAGGCGCTCGTGATCGATGATGGGGAGGGTGAGCGCGGGTTGCTGCTGACAGCCGATCTGCTCGGTTTCGATCGAAAATTTTCCGATCAGGTCTTTTCAGAAGTCTGTGAGAAGACTGGATTGGAAAGAAGACAGATCCTTATCAATGCCTCCCATACTCACGGCGGCCCCGTTATGGGATATCGATTTCTGGGCAGCGATGAGGTCCCTGAAAAGGTGGCTTCCTTTAACGCGATGCTAATCACGCGATTGGGAGAAGTGGCGGCTTCCGCCATAGCTGACCTGAAACCTGCGCGTTTGTCCATTGCGACCGGCGTAGCCCACTTCGCGATGAACCGTCGCAGGTATACCCCACGGGAGCCGATCAATGCGCCCTATCCAAGAGGGTATGCTGACCGAAGTGTGCCCACTCTCAGAATAGCCGGCGAAGACGGCAAACTCCGTGCTGTCCTGTTGGGGTATGCTTGTCACAATACCACCCTGGTCAGTAATAACTTGAAGATTTCCGCCGACTATGCCGGATTTGCACAGCGGAAGATCGAAGGGGAGCATCCAGGTGTTCAGGCGATGTTCGCCCAGGGATGCGGTGGTGACGTGGTGCCCTATCCGCGAGGGACGTATGAATTGGCAGAGCAGCATGGCGAAGCGCTTGGCGAAGAGGTCTGTCGGCTCCTCGAGGAAGAGGACTTTCAGCCGGTGAATGGCCCGTTGAAAATCGTCCTCGATACGGTGGATCTGCCTTTGGAACCGGAACCTACGGCAGATGAACTGGAAAAGATGAGGGAAAAGGGTGGCAATGATGCGCGCAAGGCCGACCGCATCACGCGGATGATGGAGGCAGGAGCGGAATGGAAAGCACACTACCGAACACCCATCGGGATGTGGCAATTTGGAGAGGATCTGACCCTGGTGCGATTGTCAGGGGAGGTGGTTAGCGATTATATTCCAATTCTCGAACGTGCATTGGGGCCTTTGGGGCTGTGGGTACTTGCGTACTGCAGCGACTATTTCGGCTATGTGCCTTCAGCCCGGGTTTATCGGGAGGGCGGTTATGAAGCGAGAGATATAGTGAATGGGCACGGGGCGTTGTCGCAGGGAGTGGAACAGGCGATTGTGGAGAAGGCGGTAGAATTGGCGGGTCAGGTGGGACGCGACCTGGGTTATACCCGGGGTTCAAGAACCCCGGGCTAAGATGCGGTGCCCCGTTGGGGCACTAAGGCGGAGGCAAAGTGGTGAGGGTGAAAGTGATCGGTTGTTCTCGACTTCGCTCGAACGTGCGGAGGAATTGTGTGGGAAATTCATTGGATAAATGCGATTGGTTCGTGTCGAGATTGTATACCAGGAGTTCAAGAACTCCGGGCTAAGATGCGGTGCCCCGTTGGGGCACTGGGGCGGAGGCAAAGTGGTGAGGCTGAAAGTGATCGGTTGTTCTCGACTTCGCTCGAACGTGCGGAGGAATTGTGTGGGAAATTCATTGGATAAATGCGATTGGTTCGTGTCGAGATTGTATACCAGGGGTTCAAGAACCCCTGGCTAAGAAGTGCGGTGCCCCGTTGGGGTACTAGGGCGGAGGCAAAGTGGTGAGGGTGAGCGTGATCGGTCGTTCTCGACTTCGCTCGAACGTGCGGAGAAGTGATGTGGGAAATTCATTGGAAAATGCGATTGGTTCGTGTCGAGATTGGATACCAAGGGTTCAAGAACCCCTGGCTAAGAGGTGCAGTGCCCGGTTGGGGCACAAGGTCAGAGGCAACGCGGTGAAGGAGAGGGTGATCGATGGGTGAACCGATTAAGTGCGCCGTTATCGGGCTTGGGCATATAGGTGTTACGTATACGCGATTGCTCCGGGAAACGGGGTTGATGGAGGTGGTGGCTGCTTGTGACGTTTTCAAGAGTGCCAGGGACGCATATCGGAATTCCTTTGACGACATCCCTGTTTATGAAGATGTGGACACGCTTCTGGGCGCCGCCGTGTTTGAGGCTGCAGTGGTCGTGACGTCCGATCCGTGTCATGCCGAACCGTTCATCAAATGTATGGATGCGGGGAAGCATGTGTTTGTTGAGAAACCGGTTGGAAATACAGTGGAGGAGGTTCTGGAGATGGTGGGTGCGATGGACCGAAATCCCGGCAAGGTCGCCGCCTCCGGTCACATCCTCAGGTACTATCCGATCAACCGAAAAATAAAGCAGATGGCCGAGGCTGGTGAATTTGGGCAGATTTTCTATATGGAAGGGGATTATATCCACAATCTGAAGTCCCAGGGTGATCCTTCCCGATTCAACGAGGCGCTGGGAAAGAACTGGTATCTGGAGGAAGAGAAGCCCATGGTGGGCGGGGGGTGCCATCCATTCGATGTTCTGCGATGGGTTGCCGATTCTCCCGTGCTCTCAGTCTCCTCAATGGGTAACCGGATCGCCTTTCCCAAGATGCGAAACGATGACTGCATCGTAAGTCTCTTCCGGTTCGATAGCGGCTGCGTGGCCAAGGTTACCGCCCTGTATGGACCGGAGGCGCCCTACGCACACTGCAACAATATTGCGATATATGGAACCCTGAAAAGTGTTTGGCGAGACCAGGTGTGTGAGGATCACACGGAAGGATGGAAGCCGCTCGAGGTAGAAGCTTATGACGAGAAATACAGCCACGGCTTCGAGCGGGAAATGGCTGACTTTACGTCGGCGATTCAGACTGGCGCGAGTGTCCTGGCTCCTGCTCGGGACTGCGCTCAAAGTGAGATCGCCACTCTGGTTGCAACGGAAGCCTTGAAGGAGCAGGGCGAGCTGGACATTCCGCGGATCGCCTCCAAATGAAATAGCCAGCAGATGACCCCCTGGTGAAAACCAAAGTATGGAAGGAGTCTTGAATGGAACGTGTCGTACTCGGTGAGAGCGGGCTGTCTGTTTCGCCTGTTGCTGTAGGTACCTGGCAGTTGAGTCCCAGATTCTGGGGAGAGCAGTCCAAGGAAGATGCAATCGCAGCTATGCGGCTGGCATTCGACAAAGGGATCAACTTTTTCGATACGGCCGAGGCTTATGGAGATGGGGAGGCCGAACGGGTATTGGGTGAAGCGGTCAAACCGTTACCCAGAGACGAAGTCGTGCTGGTTACCAAGGTGTTCAATCACTTCAATGAGGATGGTACCCGATATCCCGATCTCTCTCCGGAGCACATTGCCGCGCGCTGCGAGGTGTCTCTCGAGAGAATGGGTGTGGATACAATAGATCTGTATTTGCTGCACATGTACGATCCACTCACTCCGCTGGCGGATGTTGCTGAAGCTCTGGAAAAGCTCAAGGCACAGGGAAAAATAAGGCACTACGGGTTGAGCAACCATTCGGTTGAGCAATGCCGGGCACAAAGAAAGTTTGGCGCATACTCGGTCGTTCAGCCTTCTTACAGTGTGATCGATCCAGCGGGCGAAACCGATCTGCTGCCCTATTGCCAGGCGGAGAACGTCGGTGTGATGATTTACTCACCGATGCACAAGGGTTTACTCAGCGGAAAATACACCGGGGAGGAATCATTCAAGGATTTCCGGAGCAATCACCCGGATTTCCAGGGTGAACGGTTCAAGGAATTGTGTGCGAAGGTACGAAGTCTTGGTCCGGTTGCGGAAAGAAATGGCCTGACGATATACCAACTGGTTCTGGCCGCTACGTTGATGCATCCGGCGATTCAAGTGGCGATATGCGGGATCAAGACCCCTGACCAGATTCAGGAGGCGGTAGGAGCGATGGGAAAGGTTTTATCCCGGGAAGATCACTTCGCCGTGAGAAGTGCAGTTGGGCCGGGCAGTCCCAAGATCGCCGATGCGAGCGGAAGCAGGAAGTAATCAGGATCGTAAGGGATGGGGAGAGAAATCTCCCTATCCCTTGTTAAACACAAGCGTGGCCTGCGGAGGCACTACAATTATAGAGGGATCACAACGGGCTCCGGCCCGTTTTTCGTTTGCCCGGGAATGAGCAGCCGTTTTTGTATTCTCTGTCGACCTGGCGCCAAATCTGATGGGAAGTCGAGCTGGACCGTCGTGTCATAACCGTTTATGTAGACCGGTTCACCCTCGATGGTGTCATAGCCGATGACAGGACTCGATACGATCTGCAAGTTTTTGTCATCTACGGATAGGGATATACTGGATTTTCTGTTTGTCTGAATTCGCATGTCACCGTAGCGGATTTCCGTGCCATCTACCAGAATCAGGCTACGGAGGGTACCTGAATAGTCGAATTCCAGGGCGCAGAGCGATCCGGACATTCTCAGGTTATCTGAATCAGAGCCGGCTCCAAGCATCACGAGGCGAGCGCTTCCATCTCGATGCGAAATCCTGATGGCAGCAGCAGAATCCCCAGGTAACATCTTCATATCTGTGACATAGGGGTTTTCATGGTATGCCTCGTGAATGGCTACAAAGGGTCCGTTACTTTCCCGGTGACGAACCATCAGGCTGTGTCTGCCAGGGTTAGGGTAGGTGTCCAGCAGAAAGGCTTGCTGACCAGGTATCCCAGCCACGGTGACTCGTGAAAAGACGTCTCTCTTCCTTCCTGACTCCGAGGCTTCCGGATCTGCAGCGATGCGCCAGGTTGCCGCAAAGGTTTCGTCTGCGTTGCCCTCCTTGTAGGCATCACTACCTCTGACCACATAGCGTTCAGGTTGAAATCCGGTTCTTTCTTCCATCGGAATTGTGAAATGGGGTTCATCTCCAATTCCGTGGAAAAACCAGTCATGCTTCTCCCCACCCTGCACCTGGAATATGTCCAGGAGATAGCCATCGAATTGACACAGCGTACGTCTATACACATCGGTCTGGTCATAGACTCGATCTGACTGGACCTGGGTTACCTGGGCAGCAGGGAGATCCAAAAATGTGGAGATATGCGGAACACGCTCGCCCTCGAGTTCGTTGCCGTGTATCTGGGATGTTTCGTCGACGGTTACCGTGTTGTGTCCGTAAGAGGCGCCGCTGTAGGTCCGCTGATCGGGATACTCGTATCTGGTAACTTTTTCACCCGTAAGCATGCGATCACAAGAGTACGTCAGCAGGTTCAGGCGATCTCCATGTGCGTGTCCTGACCCTGGCAACAGAGCGTTCAGACCCGCATACATTCTATTTCCTTTGTACTCACGCTTTAGAGAGACATAGCCCGAAGACAGGTTGGTGCTCACATAGGGCGTGGGGCGTTCCTCGATGTTGTCGACGCCGTACAGGAGACCCGTAAGTCCGCGGTCGCCCTCCCTGAGTTCGCGATAGGATCCTACTTCATCCACGCCAAGATATCTGTATCCGATTTCTGCAGTCAGCGGATAAGAGTGCAGCCCGACTCGACCGCCCATATCGCCGGTAGGCGCGATTGTGAGATCGGGAAAGGTCTGGGCGGTAAACCACTTGATGGCTCCACGGAGGACTCGAGATCTGGGATTATCGGGATGCAGCTCGTCATACAGATCCGGAGGGAACAGGTCGGGCATTTGTTTCGAGAGCCGGTGTCCAAGTACAAGGACACGACAATTCGGACCCAGGGCATATAGATGGTAGGCGCTGCAAAGTCCCCAAAAAGCGCCGTCTTCAAGATAGTTGTTGGCTGTAAGCCAGCTGAGGCTGTGATGATCGGGTCGAAGATCGTTGGCGTAGTCTCTGTGGCCGAATGCCCAGTCCACATAGTCCGAATCCTCGATGACGCACCCCACAAGCGCGACCGAACTGAGATAGGAGTACATGCCGTTGTGCCGTGGACTGCTGTCCGTTTCGACTCGAAACACCGAGTCCGACCAGTGTTTCAGCAAATCCATCTTGATACTTCCATGGTCCCCGGGTTCGAACAGGCCTTCGGTAGATCTCAACAGTTCGTAGGTCTCTGAAAGGGCGAGGACGATGACGCAGTCACCCTCCATATTGTATGTCCAGATGACGTGCTGCGTGCCGCTGCCCTTGACCGGCAGGGACTGAACGTGTTTGGCGAAGAGTTTAAGGATGGCTGCGCTGCGTTCGGCATAGGACCGGTCCGCGCCGAGGTTGTAGAGGAAGGCCAGTTCCTGTGCTTTTCTGGCGAGTTCCTGGATGTAGGAACATCCCCAACCCTCATACAGTGTACCCGAATACGCCCCCTTGAAATGCAGAGCGACGGACTGTTCTTCGAGGGGATATGTTTTCCTGCAGGTGGGGCAGGTGGCATCCTGATCATTGAAGGGTTCGAAAGGGAGACGTGCCGTGCATTCGGGACAGATCAAAAGCCAGTAGACCTGCATCTTGCGTTTGGGCATCAGCTGTTCAAGTCTTTCAATCGGCTGGTTCAACCAGGGTTGTACTGCGGCATCCAGGGTCTCCACGACGTTTTTGGCCCAATCAAGGGTCTCAATCTTTCCCTTAATTTCCTCCAATGTTGCCACATCGAGAAATCCTGCGGGGTGCATCCAACCGCGAGCATCTGAAGTTGCCATTGTAAATCCCCGAATATCAGTGAGTGGTGAACCTGTTAACGTCAGTCATATAATAACACGCTGTAACAGAATTGATAGCGATTTTAAAATTGACGCAGGCGCACATAGAAGGATGCTTGCATGTAAGACCCGTTTTCCTATTTTGCGGGGGAGTTGGGATGGACAGGTATCAAGCCCATTGGAGTTGGGTGATTGGTTATTCTCGACTTCGCTCGAACACGCGGAGTGATCGTTGGGATAGAAGTGAGAGGTTTTGTTGTAGGGGGTTTTTGGAAACATATACCAGGGGTTCAAGAACCCCTGGCTAAGATGCGGTGCCCCGTTGGGGCACAGAGGCGAAGGTGATGGGGTTAGGGAACGTATACCAGGGGTTCAAGAACCCCTGGTTAAGATGCGGTGCCCCGTTGGGGCACAGGGGCGAAGGCGATGTGGTGAGGGAACGTATACCAGGGGTTCAAGAACCCCTGGCTAAGATGCGGTGCCCCGTTGGGGCACAGAGGCGAAGGCGAGATGGACAGATATCAAGCCCATTGGAGTTGGGTGATCGGTTGTTCTCGACTCCGCTCGAACATGCGGAGTGATCGTTGGGCGTTTTCGGGAATGTAAACCAGGTGTTCAAGAACCCCGCAGCAGGCTCAAGGAGAAGAACGATGAATACAGAGTACTCACATATTGAAAAGCCAGATCCGGGATACAGATATGAATTCAAGACAGATGAGCTCGACGCGATGAGCGAATGTCTGGCGGCGCACGGGTACGCAGTTATCAAGGATGTGCTGCCACCGGCAATTGTGAATCGGTTGAAGCAAGCCGTATTTGATGGCACGGATCCGGATGGTACCCTTGGGCCCGGGGAGAGCCAAACACGACACGCCTGGGTCGAGTCGGGCCCCGGAGCGTGGGATCTTCTGGATTACGAGCCCTTTATGGATATCCACAGGCATCTGCTTGGAAATGACGAATTGACCCTTCACAGGTCGGCTGCAATCATCCGAATGTCGGGATCGCAACCGGTGAGGTGGCATACTGACTGGTCGGGATATTCCAAAGGCGTCAAGAATTCAGGCGATGTGCTCAACCGTGGGCTTTGGCCTTCAGGAAAGTGGTTCTATCTCACTGGATCGCGACCGGTGCACGGTGGACTCTGCGTAATCGAGGATTCCCATGTGGAAAACTGGAAGGGTCCCGAGGGTTTCAAAATGACGGCGGATATGCGGTCGTTTTATCCCGAAGATCAAGCCGAGCAAGCCTATGATGGTTTCGATATCCCCGGTCTGATCCCACTGTTTACCAATGGGGGTGATATGATCGTTTTCGCTCACCGAACTTACCACGGGGCGTTTCCCAACCGTCTTCCCGACACCCGGCTGTCCTGTGCCATTGGATTTCGCGACAGGAATCACCGAATCGAAATTCCCTGGGAAATACCAGAGTCGGGGAAGTGGTTTCTTGAGAATTTGCCAGATCATTTGCAGCGATACACGGATGGGTATACGAGTATCGATGTGGGTTGGAAGGCATAGCTGAATGGTGTTGCAGAAACAATCTACGAAAAAGGATTGTATATGAGTCCGACGGATGAGGAAGCGATTTCAGCGGAGATGTTCGATCCGGCGCAGTTCGACTCAGGCCATCACGCGTGGCACGAACTAATCCTGACCGATGACCTGATGGATCGAGTGAGTGTTCCAATTGCCGTCGGAAAGGGCACCCAGCCAGGTCCAACCGTGTTCGTTTCCGCGAGCGTACACGGAGACGAGTATGAGGGCATCGTTGCGATCCAGGATTATTTTCGGGAGCTCGACACGGAATCGTTGAAGGGGAACTTCATCGGCTTGCCCATTGCAAATCCCTTTGCTTTTGGGGCGCAATCCAGGGAATCGGCCCTACACACCGATGGTCTCAATCTTGCCCGACAGTTTCCGGGAGACGTGAATGGGTCTCCGACTCAGCGTCTGGCGGCTACACTATTCGGGCTTGTAAGGAGACTGCTGGGAAGCAATGACCTGTTTGTCGATTTCCACAGTGGTGGAACCCGCTACGAGTATCTGACGATGGTGGGTTATCACCCCACGGGAGATCAGAGTGAAGCACAGTCGCGCAAAATGGCGAGATCTTTTGGCGTTCCCCAGCTATGGGAGATTCCTCCTTCACCAAATTCGACTGCGACGTTCAATGGCGCTATCGCACGAGCGGGTATTCCTGCAATTGGCACAGAGGTCAGAGGGCGCGGCGGATTGCTCGCCTGCGATGTCGCCCCGTTGACCGAAGGCCTGAACCGGATGCTGGTAGCAATGCAGATGGTGGGCGGGGAGATCGATGCTCAGGAACACGCACCGACCGTTACCAAACCTGTGAATTGTGCAGCGACCGGTATTTTCAAGGCAACAGCAGAGATGGGAGAGGTTGTGCGAGAGGGTATGGCGCTGGCTCAGATTGTTGACCCCAGGGGAGACGTGCTGGAAACGATCACTGCCCCGGTCAAGGGATCTGTTTGGGCGATGCGCCGGTTCGGTTCGATCCGAGCAGGGGAGATGGCATACTTGATTGGCTTGTCGAGCGAATAGAAACCAGGTGGATCGCGTAATCCTCACCCACAGAGGGTGAGATCGAGAGAAAGGCTGAGCAGTTGGCCACATTCTATTTGGATCCGGGTGATAACTCCCCCCAGGATTGGAGGTCATCTTGAGAATCGACTCGCACGTTCACGTCTGGACGATGGGTGGGGAGCCATTTCCGCACAATGATCAGATGTCTACAGCAAGGCCGATCTATCCGGGTCTTGTTGAAGATCTGATCAGATATATGGATTTGAACAGAATTGACCGAACGGTAATGATTCAGTGTATGTATCACGGATACGACAACAGTTATATGTGTGACTGTCTGCGGCGATTTCCTGACCGGCTCCACGGCGTAGCCCTGATCGATCCGTCGAAACCGGGAGCAGCCGATACCCTGGTGCGACTGCACAAGGAGTTCGGGGTGCAAGGCATGCGACTGTATCCCATAAAGGACGAAGATCCGTCGTGGTTGTCCAGAGAGGACCAGAACGAACTCTGGGGTGCTGCAAGAGATCTTGGCGTTCCGCTTACGTGGTTCGGTCGATGCGATCAGATTCCATTTCTGGAGCCGATGCTCGAGCGGTTTCCGGAGGTGAACATCATTGTCGATCACCTGGGTGAGCCAAATCTCGATGAAGGACCTGGCGGGGATTTCAGTCTTCTGCTGAAAGCCGCAAGGCACCCGAATCTGTTCGTGAAGGCCACGCGAATCGATGGGATTTCCAGACTTCCATGGCCGCACGAAGATGTTCATCCCTACGTGGAGGCTGTGTATGATTCATTTGGACCTCAACGGATGCTGGGCTGTACGGGATTTCCGGAGGATCCTCAAAGGGGAGATGCAGTGGGCTTTCGTGTAATCGAAGAAGCCATGGGTTTCTTGTCCGAGGAGGACAAAGGATTTTTGCTCGGGAACACGGCATTTTTACTTTACGATCACGGCTAAAAGATCGGCTCTGGAGGGACTGAGGAATGGCGAAAACGATTCAGATACCGTGGCATATGTATCGTCATTATCCGGCGGACTTTTCGAAATGGTCCACCGCAGCCGAAGGGTTTCACGGATGGGCATCGGAGGTGCGAGACCTGGATCTCTCATCGTGCTGTTTGGCGATGATGCATTTTCCAGATACGGGACTGAACGAATTCACGGAATGGGGTCCAGATTCACAGGATCCCGGGGGACTGGGAACCGTAGAGTGGGTACCGCGTACGATGGATGTGATGACTTTCCGGATGCCTCGTCTCATTCAGGCTTCGCGCGAGGCAGGTCTGCTGGTCGCTCACGTGGGCGTGAGTGCGGACTACCACAAGTCTGGAGATATATGGGAATCGTGTCAAAAGGAGGCCGGGGAGCCGCCACCTCAGGACGCTGAATCCGTGAGGAGAGACTGGCGGTCACAGCACGCTAAAGATGTGTTCGATAGCCCTAAGGCAAAACCGGAGGTCGTTCCCGAACATCCTTTTTCGCTGCCCGAAGTATTCACCCCGACAGGGAATGACATTATTGCAGAGCACGCATGGCAACTGCATCGTCTGCTCGAGAATCGCGGCATCAATCATATTCTCTATACGGGATGGGCACTCAACTGGTGTCTCTGGTTCTCCCCCTGCGGGATGTCTGACATGGGTAGAAAAGGATATATGTGTTCGGCCATAAGAGGCGGATGTGTCGCGATAGAAAACAGGGAATCGGCAGTTGGAGAGCGAAACCTCGAGTATGCGTTGTGGAAGACGAGCACGATGTTCGGATATGTATTCGAGCTCCACGAACTCACCCACGCACTGAGGGAAAGCAGCACATCCTAGTAGGCCGACAGGATATGGTTCATTCACTAACAGGACCCAAGGTAAGAATCGAGATCCGGTCGCAGAGCGTATTGATACTCAGTCGACGGAGACTTCGCGTTACAGAAGGCAGTACCAACACAAACAGGAGAAGCGCAATGAGTTCCGGGTATGTTAAAGCAATCAAAGGCGCAGGGAGCTTGTCAGTTGTTCTGGTGGGGGTGTTTCTCTGTCCTCCAGTTTTGGCCGCGTGGTTGTCAAAATGGGCGATTCCTGTCCTGATCCTGTGTGTAATCACCCTGGTCTCTGGATGCAATCCAGCTTGTGCTGAACCCCGTACCCAGTACAAGGCTGCTGATATCGGGAATGCTTGTGAGAATGCAAAACGATACGAATGGGCGAAGGATATCGTTGCAGGATGGAAGGAATCCTCGAAAGGCGTAATGAAAAAGGACCGAGAGTCCATTCAGAACCTCATCCCCGAGTTGACCCCCGGAACTCATTATGGCCAGAATTGCCCACACTGTGTGGGCAAACAATCGCTGATGGGAAATGGACATTTCGACTGGAGCGCGGAGCGGCCGGAGGAAATCGCCTGTGCGACATGCGGGACCGTTTTTCCCAATGGTTCGTATCCGGAAACGGGCGTGTTGGAGTGCCCAAACATGGGCCAAACGTTCACCTACTATGAGACGAAGGAGGAACTGGCGGAACCGGATAAGCGCAATGAACATGCGCTCAAATGGCTGGGGGACAAACCAACAATGACCAGTTTCAGCGGTCACATCCGGTATCGGAAGGCGAACTGGGCGTGGTCGCAATGTCTTACGCTTGCAAAGCTTTATGCTATTACCGAAGAAACTGCCTACGCGGAGTGGGCTATATGGATTCTGGACCGGTTTGCCCAGGTCTTTCCAAATTATCTCTATCACTCTTATGACGGCAGCATTGCAGATCTGCCTGGTGCCGATGTCGCCAAGAATATGGGAAGGGTAGAGGCAGAGGGAGGGCCGCGTGGGGGACGATTCCCCAAGGGGGCGATCCGACACGCGTATAATCTCCACCAGTTCGAAGACTATTCGACAATGAATAACGGGTTCTGGGGCGCCGGCCGAATGAATGTTCACGGAAAGGGGAGCGACGCCGGACCGATTTTTTTCCTGTCGGTCGCCTACGACCTGATTCATGACGCTCAAGACGATCATGGCAACCGGATACTGGATGATAAAACCGAGAAACGGATCCTGGACGATCTGATCCTCGCAGGATGCGAAGACATGGAGCACTGGGTGTCTTTGAGCAACAAGGGCACAGCTGTTTACGCTTTGAGTGCCACGGTAGGAATCCTTCGGAATGAACCGGAGCGCGTTCACGGCGCACTGAAGCTTTTCAATCGCGTGTTGAACGAGAGATATCACCACGATGGATTCTACACCGAGTCTCCGGCCTACTCGGCACACAACCTGTCCAATGCAAGAGAGGCGGCAGACTTGCTCCACGGATACTCGGATCCGGCTGGCTATGAACCCAGCGAAGGTGAGCGACTGGACCATGTGGACATGTTTTCCGAAGGGCAGCTCAATCGTTCGCTCCAGTCGTTGACACGCCTGCTGGCGCCCGGAAATATGATGCCTGTTATCGGGGACACCCGGGTGAACACCGGTGCGGACCTCCTATCTGCAGAAATGCTAGCCTCTCGTGTCGGAGGTGAATTCGCCGGGGTTCTGGAGATCGTTCAGGATGCCCCACTGGCCGAAAAGGGCAGTGAATATGCGTTGTGGTATCGTCCTGCGGATCTGACCACGGATGGAACGAAGACGGTTCCGCTGAACTCGGAATGGTTTCCCGGTTGGCACGTAGGTGTACTGCGAGGAGGCAAACCTGAAGAGACCGCCCTTTATCTCAATGGAAACGAACACAACTGGACGTTGAGCACAAGCCACCGTCAACAGGATATTCTGAGTCTTTGCTATTGGGCGCACGGGGTGGAGATGGCTACCGACAGGGGGTACTTTTCCGGAAGCGGTCAGCGATTGCCGGACGGTCGCGGCGGACAAGTCTGGACGAAGAGCAGTCTTTCTCACAATCTCGTGGTTGTGGACGAGGAAGAGCAGGGCACTCGGGAGAGCGGGTCCAATCTCGAATTATTCGGCGCGAGTCCCGGTGTCGAAGTGATGCAGGCCGCCGGTGTCAATGTCTACCCCCAGTGTGAGGAATACCGCAGAACGCTCGCCATGATCACCACACCCGATGGCGGATCCTACGTGGTCGACATCTTCCGTGTCAAAGGCGGAAGCGTACATCAATACAATTTCCACAGTGATGGTGCACCAGGAGACACCTCGCCGGATTCGATTGATCCCCAACCGATCGAGATGAGCGATACCTGGTCGCTCTGGCTGGAAAATACGCGATCCATTGCGCCGGAGGGATCTACATCGGTCACGTGGGACAACAATGGCGTAAAGCTGGATCTGACGCTGCTGGATCGATCAGATCGTGTGATTCTTGCGGATGCGCCAGGTTGGCGCGTCGGCACACCAGAAGATTTGGCGAAACCGGCTGTGCGACAGGTAATTGCAGAGAATCGATCTGAGGACGGAGAGCCGCTGTCCACTCAGTTCGCGGCCGTGATCACGTCCTACAAGGGAAACAGCTCCCAAATCGAGTCGGCCAGGGTGATCACGAACGACACCGAGTCTGGTGTGGTCGCTATCGAGGTCAAGATAGATGGCCGAACCGATTACATCATTTCGACCAGAGATCAGGAGGTTCGGGAATACGGACCGGTGACAGCGGGTGGCGAATTCGCTTTCGTATCTGTCGACGATGACGGCAAGGCGGAACGGGGATACTTGTTGAAAGGGACGACACTCGAATGCGGTGAGTTCGAGATTTCTCTCCCGGAGGCGAGCACGAAGCTGAAGGTGTCCTCAGTTGAGGGCAGAACCCTGAACCTGGCTGACGCTCTGGAAGATCCGAATTCAGTGGTGGGTAACTATGTGATTGTTGGGGATGGACCTGTGACCGGATTCGAGATCGAATCGGCGGCGGGAAACACGGTTACGGTAAGAGATTATCCAATGATACCGTGCGATGAGGTAGAGATTCTGTGCTCGAAATGGGTCGGCGTAGAATAAGGCGCTGACCCTTTGGTTCAAGCAAATGGAGTTGATCTTTCACCAGATGATGTCAGCCGATAGCCAAGGAGTGTGTATGCAGATTTTTGATCGATATGCGGATATGCTGGAATGGATTCAGGGGAAAGGACTCGAACCAACGGTGCTTGGATGCGCGCCAGATGGGGCGCCCGTGGTGTCGTTCAAGGCAGGAGGAGACAAGAAGCCGGCCATATTTGTCAGTGCGGGGAGTCATTCGACCGAGCAGGCCGGCGTAAGTGCCGGTGCGACCTTGCTGAGTGAGATCGAGACGGACCACGAAGTCTATTTAATTCCCAGCCGCGACCCGATGGGGATGAACGGGTATGGTTATGTGATGGGTCTGAGCATGGGGGAAATCCCGGAGGTCACATCTGTTGCACAAGTACGGGAAATACTGAAAGCTGAAGGGGAAGTTCTTTACGAGGAAGGTGATACCCTGCTGGCCATCATTGGAGAATACGGATACTCTACTACGGGCTTGCTTGGAAAATTCGAAAAGGGCGTGGATTTTCTGGAGCCGCTTCTCGGCAGGCGCATCTTTTATCCTTCGGGTGAAGACGGTATCGAAGGGACGGCACATTGCCAGCGCGCTTATTCGCTGATCGTAACTCCAGACGGCGAGATTTTGCACATCAACCGATTTCACGATACCGCGTGGGCGCCTGTGGAACCAAAATGTACGCGCGATCTGATGGCGAAAATCAAGCCGGGATTGACGCTGGACCTCCATGAATACGGGGGCGACGGGTTCTGGTTCTCTGCGCGTCACCAGCAGACAGAAGCGGACGAGGAATGGGAAGTGCGGATGGCAGACGCGATGATTTCGGCGGTGAAGGCGTCGGGCGCGAACATCGCTCCTGAAGGCTATCTGCCCGGGTCTTTCTTTGAGACGACCGAGCCCGGCGTGTTCTGGCTGATCGCCCAGGAGCGCGGAGAAGGCCTGAATCTGGCAGATTATGGGGCCAGCAAATACGGACCCGCATTCACCATCGAGACCGGGATGACGATGAAGGGTGGCTTCCGTGAGCGCGTCGAGACGTCGATGACCGCAGCGAAGGCGGCCATTGCCACATTCGAGGAACGGCACGCCTGAAAACCGGCCAAACCCTGGAGGCGAGGACAAGTGAAGTACAACTCGTGTCAGTCACTGCTGCAAAGCATGGTGGAATTCGATACTGTGAATTCGGCAATTTCCGGGAAACCGGACGTCGAGCTGGATCTGTCTCTCCATCTCGAGGCGCAAGCCGGTGCGATGGGGCTGAAGGCTCAGCGGCTGCCGGTTTCGGGAGCGGGTTTCAATCTCCTGGTATCGCACATCGTGTCTGATGACGCACCGTGGGTCCTTTTCGAGAGTCATCTGGACACAGTATCAGTCGAAGGGATGACGGTTCCACCGTTCGAGGGCGTAATCGAAAACGGCAGGATGTACGGGAGAGGTACCTGCGATACGAAAGGCACCGGAGCCGCCATGCTGTGGGCTCTCGGAAACTACCGAGATGGAGGAACAGGCGGAAATAACATTGGCATTCTCTATACGCTGGACGAGGAAGTCAGCAAGTCCGGGGTGAGGACCTTTGTGAAAGATCAACTTCCAGGACTGGGATGGCGACCCTCTGGCGTTGTCGTAGGTGAGCCTACCCTGCTGGCGCTTGTGGGCGCCCACAATGGCGTTGTCCGCTGGCGAATCGTGACCGAAGGTGTGGCGGCACACAGTTCCGATCCCTCAAAAGGGCGGTCGGCGATTTCGATGATGTCGCGGGTCATCGATGCGATCGAGTCTCAATACGTTCCTTCTCTCTCCGCGGAACACAGTTTGACGGGGAAGGCTCAGTGCAGCATCAATATCATTCGGGGAGGCGTACAGATCAATATCATCCCCGAGCGCTGCGAAATTCACCTCGATCGGCGGGTGGTTCCCGGAGAATCCACCGAGGAAGTTCTCCCACTGGTAGAGCAGGTGCTTGAGGGTCTTCGGAAAGAAGATCCGGATCTAGTCGTTTGCCAGGAAGCACCCGACATGGTCGACTTTCCCCTGGATCCTGATATGGGGAAGGCATTCGCGCGCGTGGTCCAGGGCGCACTGGGTCGATTGGGATTGCCTGACGGAGTCGCGGGAGTCGGTTATGGGACTGACGCAAGCACCTTTGGACAGGCGGGGATCCCGGCTGTGGTTCTGGGTCCAGGCGATATTGCCCAGGGGCACACTGCCGACGAGTGGATCTCGCTGGCGCAGCTGGATCGGGGTGTCGAAGTCTATCAGGAAATTATGGGGGCAAAAGTTGGCACCGCAGGATGATCTGATCGGGGAACTCGCGTAAATATTTCATTGGAACGTATGGAGGTCAAACATGGCTGATCGTGCAGACGCACATATTCATCTCTTCGAAGGGGGATACCAGGCTTCTTTTATCAAGCGACTGGGAATTGCTGTGGACGAGGCAGTGCTATACGATTCACTCGTGGAAGAGCATGGTGTGACCGCCGCGTTGATCGTAGGTTATGCCGATCTTCCCTGGTGTGCCGACAATCACAACTATCTGGTCAAGATGCAGAAGAAATACGACTGGGTGTATCCGGCTACCTACGTGGATGCAACACAGCCTCCAATAATCGAGGACCTGGAACGATTTCAGTCGGAAGGATTCGTGGGAATTACGTTGTACATATCCGGTGATGATCGTGTGGCGGCGCTGCTCAAGATATCGGACGAGGTGTGGGAGTGGCTGGCCTCCAGGAACTGGCTGGTTAGCGTAAACTCGAGCGGTGAGGCCTGGATCGCCTGGCAGCAAATTCTGGGCAGGCACGCCAGCCTTCGCCTGGTGATGTCGCACCTGGGTGGACCCACACAGGTTGGCAGTCCTCCTTCGGAAGACGGTGTGCAAGAAGGCATTGGAACGGTCCTCGATCTGGCTACATATCCGGAAGCCCGGGTCAAGCTGAGCGGATTTTACGCCATCACTGATCCACGGCACGATTATCCGCATCGCGCCACCTGGCCCTATGTGGAAGCGTTGAAGAATGCATTCGGTGTGGAGCGGCTGCTCTGGGCATCGGACTTCACGCCCAGTCTGGACTGGTTGAGTTTCCCACAAACGCTTGGTCTGTTCGGATACATGCCCTTCCTGAGCGATACCGATTGTGAGAAGATCGAGGGTGGTAATTTGCTCGCATTGCTCGACGAGGTTGAATAGAGAGATCGCAGCGTCATCAGAGAATCGTGACCCTGGTATTTAAAGCAGGAAACGAAGAGAAGTTGGGGGTGGGAGAAGCCTGGTCAAGATAACACGCCAGGCCGGTTAGTTTGACAATGGGTGGAAGGGAGGCCGTGTGATGCGTACGAAAAAGGAGAGCGGGTTGATCTGGATCCTCGTGTTCGTGCTTACCATTTTGGTTGCAGGAGTAGATGATGGGCAAGCGACGGACGAGGCGACACTGAATCAGATTCGGGATATCGGTATCCCAGTCAGAGCGGTAACGAAGGTACGGCTGCACGCCGGTTTCAATCAGGCGGGACAGCCATGTCTTTATGCGGTAATGGGCCAGCAGGCGGACAATTTCTTCGTTTTGCAGATCGATCCTGAAACGGGGAAGTTTCGACAGTTCATGTCGGGTGTCAAAAAATCGAACTACCCGATCACAACGTTGATGAGCAGCACCGGTAAACTCTATATCGGTGCGGCGTATGCCGGGCATTTACTTTGCTTCGATCCGGAGGCAGACGCGCTTCTCGACCTCGGGGCGATCAATCCAGGCAAGGCCAGTTTCCCCTGTCAGATCGATGAAGATGCGCAGGGAAGAATATGGGTAGGCAGCTATGGAACTGCAGACCTCACGTGCTACGTTCCTGCCACCGGGGAGTTCATCCGATATGGGCGGATGGACGAGGTGGATATGTATTGTTATCCGCTTGTCAATGCGGATGGCAAGGTGGCCAGTTTGATCCGGCAGACGAAACCACACGTGGTCGTTCTGGATCCGGATACCGGAGAAAAACAGGTTGTGGGGCCGGTGACCACAAAAGGTGAAGCCACCATCAGCCTTCACAAAGGTTCAGACCGGTTTCTTTACATCAAGTCCAGCTTGGGCAATTTCAGGATCGAAGGAACAACGGCTGTTCCAGTGGAGACAATTCCGAAAGGATTTCCAAGACCCGTTCTTCCGGACGGCAGCAAGTTCAGGTTTTCTGACAGCGGCGGTTGGGTCTATCGCACTCTGGAGATCACGAAGCCGGATGGGGAGACAAAGATTTTCCACCTGGATTACGAAGCCAAGGGCAGTGATATATTCTACATCCACGAAGGACCGGATGGGCTGATTTACGGTTCGAGCATTCTGCCGTTACATCTGTTCAGGTATACTCCCGGGACTGGAGAAATGGTTGGTCTGGGGAAGTGTGCCGGTACAGGTGGCGAGGCCTATTCAATGGGGAACCTGGACGGCAAGCTGTATATCTCCGCATATACCGGTTCCAGGCTTTCCGTGTATGATCCTGACCGTCCCTACCACTTCGGAAAGACCGAACAGGACAATCCAAGCGATCTGGGGCGAATCGATGATATCTCGTATCGGCCGCGCTCAACACTCACCGGTCCGAAGGGTCGGGTCTGGGTGGCTTCAATGCCGGACTACGGACGGTGGGGCGGTCCCCTCTCGTACTATGATCCGGCAACCGGTGACAAAAAGGCCTATTACCGGATTGTGGGAGATGCGAGTTGTTATACCCTTGCTCACCTGGAGCGTGAGGGATTGATCGCAGTTGGAACGACTGTTTCGGGCGGCAGTGGCACACGTCCCAAGGTAGATCAGGCAGTCCTCTTCCTGTTCGACTATGAGAAGGGAGAAAAGGTCTGGGAAGGTACGGTAGACCGTCATGTTTCGGCGTTCAACGCGTTGCTTACCGGGCCGAATGGAAAGCTGTTTGGAACCCTGCGTGGGAAGGGCGATGACGAGATTTTTGTTTTCGAGCCGGAACTCCGAAAATTTACGCATCGAATTGCATTGCCGAACGGGAGCCCGCTCGATCTTGGTTTGCAAATGGGACCTGACGGCATGATCTATGGATTTACATCCTCCTGCATCTATCAACTGGATCCCAATTCTTTAAACGTTCGAGTCGTAGTCGAAGAAAGTCGAGGATTTGGCGTCGCGGGACCGATCGTGGGCCAAGATATCTATTTCGGCAAAGGACATCGACTTCGCGCTGCGAGAATATTCTAAAAGGCTAGAATTATGAAGGTCATCCTTTTCATATTTGGTTTTCTGCTGTCTTCCGTGCTGATGTGCACCAGGGCGTGGGCAGGAGACAAGCAGAAGACCCGATCCGTTACACTTTCAGCCCTGTGTCTGCTTGACGATTCTACCAAATGGAACCAGGCTTATGTCCTTGGCGAAATCAGGGCGGCGGCTGAGCGGCAGCCACAGGATCTGGTGGTGGCACCCATCACTCCTTTTCTCTCTTTCCGGGAAGGCGAGGAATTGGAAGACCTGGCTGAATTCGCTGATCTTGCCAGGACGCACAAGATGTATCTGGCCGTGGCGATGATGGAAGCGGCTCTGGACGGTCGGACCTTCTGCACCTCGGTCCTGCTGGATCGCAAGGGTGAGATGGTTGGGAAATATCGCAAGACACACGGTCTGCCGGATGATGAGATGGCACTTGGGAATGATCTTGCAGTATTCAAGACGGATTTCGGTGTGCTGGGCTTCAGTCTGGGCACCGACTTCTATTTCCCGGAAGTATACGCGGTTGAGCGGATGAAGGGCGCGGAGATCCTTGTCTGGCAGCACTTCCCTGAGCGATTTCGTGAGCACTTCCAGTGGCTGCCTCTGCTGAAGGCGCGGGCACTGGACAGCCATGCCTTTATGGTAACGGCGATGTATTCCGATCCGAAGACCTACATTACGAACCGGTATGAGATGGGCATGCAGGGGGCGGCGTGGGGAAGGAGCATGGTCATTAACCGAGTTGGAACGCCGATAGCGGACACGGGCCATTCGAACGGCATTGCGACCGCTATTGTGGACCTGGCGCGACGCAAGCAGGACCCCTATGACACCTTCTATGAAGCGGAGGACATTTTCTTTGTAAATAACCTGGGCGACCGCACTGCATTCAAGCCTCTGACAGAACCCTGGACGAAACCCGAGATCCCGGCATTCACGAAGCGGAAGGCACGTATCGTGGTCGGGTATTTTGGCGGTCAGAATATGTGGAAGAAGGGGCGTGTACCGGAGACGATGCTCAGGATTCTGGATGAGGCAGAATCGGTGCATCCGGATATCGTTCTGCTGTCAGAGATGGGTACAAGGATCGACGATGAGACAACCCAGAAAGTTTGTGCAATGGTCTCAGAACGGGCACGCCGAATGAACGCGTATATCCTGATTGGCGGGATAGGAGATTCGAGTCAGATCAGCATTGCCCGGATCTGGAATCGGGAAGGTGAGATGGTGTTCGAGGAGCCCCTCTACTGGACGAAGGGATTTTCCGAGATCAAGGTCTTCGATACGGACTTTGCACGTATCGGCGTGCAGACCTGCGGTGATCTGTATACCGGAGAGATTACCCGAACTCTGGCGATCAAAGGGGCTGAGATTATGTTCGACCCAAGTCAGATGTGGGGAGCCGATGGCTATAACAACGAATTGATGTTGAGGGCAAGGGCAGTTGATAACGGGATGTGGGTGGCCTGTGCCCACTGGAATAGTTCAGATCCTGGCTTGCGCAGTGTGATCCTGGATCCATACGGTTATGTTCTGGCCGGATCACATTTTCAGCAAGAGGGGGTTATTTACACCGACGTGGATTTCGAAAAGAAGAAGGTGTATTATGCCGGTTTGAAAAACGAACAACCCAAGCGTGGAGCAGATGGGATAGCCTCCTACTACTCTGAAGAGATACCCGAGCAGATGTCAGGTTGGCGGGACATGATCTTCCTGAGAAGAAGGCCGGAATTGTATCAAATTCTGCCCGCAAATAACGATGTGATTATGCAGTACAGGCCTGAGAAAGGTCCCTGGTAATACCGCAACGACAAACTTTGGTGACACGTTTTCTTGATTCGGGAGGAATGGCAGTATGAAATTCGGAATTGGTGTTCGAGAAATTACTCCGCAATTCAGGACGCGGATGCACGGATACGGGGGTCGCAGTGATCGATTCGATGGCGTGAACGATCCGCTGACATTTACCGCAATCGTCCTCGAAGATGGGGGACGCAGGGCGATGATCGGTGCGGCGGATATCTGTACTTTTCCAAATGACGGATCTGTACCCGGTTTGCAGGGGCGATTGGGAGCAGCAATCGGTTGCCCTGCAGAAAATGTGATGCTGAATGTTTCTCACACGCACGGTGGTCCAATGATGCCGACTCAAGGATGGCTGTTCCGGGAATTGGCCAGGACTGGCGGCGCTGAGCAGTACAGGGACTGGATGTACGAGCAGGTGCTCGAGGCAGCGGAGGAGGCCGTTCAATCCCTCGCAGAGGGAAGTTTGTGGTTCGGTGAAGGCAAAACTTCCGTTCCGATGAATCGCAGGCCTGAGCGGAACGGCCAGGTCCTGAATGCACCGAATCCAGAAGGTGAGATGGATGACAGGCTGCAGATGTTGATGCTGAAGGATGCAGAGGGTGCGCCTGCGGCAATTGGCGCGAGGGTGTCGTGTCATCCTGTGGCAACTGGATCCCAGCACCTGATCACGGCCGATTTCGTGGGGGCATGGCGGAGCGCATTTTCCAACGCCTTTGGACCCGGAGTTCTTCCTTTCTTTCTTCAGGGATCCGGCGCAGATGCAAGGCCCAGCCACGTGGCGGACGGAGACCAGTGGCGCGCGATGGCCCACAGCGAGTTGGATACAATCGGGGACCAGTTGATGGCGGAGACGCTTAGCGCACTGGCTTCGGCAGAGTTTCAACCCATCACGGACCTGACATTGAAGGGCACGATCGCCACGGTGACCGCTCCGTGTGAGGTGAAGTATACACGCCGTGAACAGTTCGAGGAGTTGGCAAAAGAGGGATCCATCTATGCTACGTACGCAGAAGAGGCGATCCAGAAACTGGACGCGGGTGAGGAGATTCCGCAGTCCGTTGATTTTCTGGTCCACACGCTCTGGCTGAACGAAGATTTCGTGCTCATTGGGCTGAATGTGGAACCGCTCTATGCCCTGGGCGCACACGTGGAGACGGCTGTTGGACCCGCCCAGACCATCCTGCTGGGATACACCAACGGATGTCTCGGCTACGCACCGGATACTGTTGAGATGAATCGCGGGGGGTACGAGGCGATGAGCTATCTCTACAGTGTGTGGTCCGGACCCTTGTTGCCCGGTCTCGAGGATGTGTTCGCGGGAGGCGTGGCAAAAAATGAGTGAGCGGAGGGACTGAGCTAAGGATTACTCGCGGTCACCCGATAACGGCTGCATTCCTAGTCGGTGCCTGCGCATCCCGTACTTGTTCCAGAAGATTCGTCAGGCTGTTTCCACATTTTCTGGACGGTTACGCTATCGGCACAGGAAGGCCAGTTGATGTACGGAAGGGTCCCAATTATTCCCCCAGGTGTGAGCGATAAACGTGGATGAAGAAGATATCCCCAGGCGAGAATTTCTCGCGCAAATCGGCGCCGGAGTACTGGCGATTTCTGCAAGCTGCCAGGGAGCTACCCAACGAGGTGATATGACCGTTGAACGAGTGGATTGCTCGAGAGATCGCAGATACTGGGAAGGGGAACGATCCTTTCCCAGGGAAGTGTCTCACCCGATTTTCTACACGACGGAGCAAATCGAACGGGCGAGAAGCAGAGTTCGCACCCAGGACTGGGCGAAGCGGTATCTCGACAGCTTGATTCGGTCGATCGAACGGCGAAAGATTCTGGAGATGTCGGACGAGGCGATCCGGAACGGGATTTCCGAACAGGTAAATATTCCGATGCCGCGATGCCCGGTGGACAAACGGAAGCGCGGGTGGAGGGATCACTTCTGGGAATGGTCTGTCGAGGATCCGGGACACCTCCGATGCAAGATTTGCGACAGTATGTTCCCAGGGGACGCGCACGAGCCCGTGGGTGAGCTCGAAGTCATTGGTCCAGCCGGGAAGGCGGTTCGCTACAGCTATTGGCAGGATGACGAGGACGTGCGCTACTTTTTCGACAATGTGATCCTGAACTACACCCAGGAGCGGATTGTGGGAATGGCACAGCCGCTGGCATTGGCCTATGCCCTCACTCTTGACCAGACGTACGCTGCGAGGGCGGCGCTGATTCTGGATCGGGTCGCGGAGGTCTACCCGAATTATCCCGTTCACGGGCTCGGCACGTATTACTCCAGTGCAGATCGTCGCGGATTCTATGAGAACCAGTTCTTTAAGGATCCGCCCTTTCCGTTCGTGTCCGCGCGAATGGGAAATTACCACGCCAGTCCATTTTCCGACGCGAGCAGGGCGTTCAGCTTTTCGCAGGTCTACGATCTGATTTCGGATAGCGGGGCGATCGAGGAGCTGTCCAGGCGATCTGGGCGAGATGTTCGCAAGGCGATAGAGCAGGACTTGCTCTATGAGGCGATTCGGCATACGCTGGAGATCCCCCACCGGGCCACGAATTATGACGGTGGTCGAATCAAGGGTCTGGGTCTGGTGGGCAGGATGATCGATGAACCCGAGTTCGTGCGTCAGGCCTTCAGTCTGTTTCAAACACTGGTCGACAACTGCTATCTGTATGACGGGTACTGGGCAGAAGATACCCTGAATTACTTCGCGATGATTACACGGGGTGTTGTGAGTGTACCCGATGTGCTCAGCGGCCCGGGAGGGATCGACGTATATGGCGAAATGCCGTATTTGCATTCCATCTACACGGCGCCAATCGGCCTCTTTATGCCGGACGGCAGAACGCTCATGGTCAACGATACCTGGAGCGCAACTACCCTTGGGAACAAGCCTTCCACAGCCATTGGATTGATGGGCCGGTTTATCGAGGCGGCGGATGAATTGTCAGACGAGGCCGGTATCCCGGTTGCCGATGTGGAGTTCGCTTTGTTCCGCAGATCCTCGGAAGCCAACCGAAAAGTGGAAACGGAAGACCTTGTTGCGCTGGTGCCGGAAAATTACCTGCTCCCAGGAGCCGGCAATGTAATCCTTGGCGTTGGAAAATCGAAAGATGCGATGCGTACGACCTTCTCTTACGGACCCTGGGGTGGACATCACCACTATGACTCGCTTTCGATCGGCCTGGATGTCTTTGGACAGGAACTGATGTCCGACATCGGCTATACCCACACCCACTATCGTAATTGGGCAACTTCGGTGGGCAGTCACAATACAGTGGTAATCGATGGGCAGGAGCAGACACGTGAAGGGGGCAGGTTGATCACTTATCACCCAGCTTCGTCCACACGGGTCGGTCTGGTGTGCGCTGAAGTACCTCAGGCGTTCGAGAATTCAACCACGTATCGGCGTACTGTGCTTTTGGTGCCGACCGGACCGGAGAGCGGGTATGTAGTGGATCTGTTCGAGGTGGCAGGTGGAGAGGTCCACGATTACCTTCTTCACGGGCCGGCCGATTTCGATCATTCGGTCAGTACAGATGTCGATCTGAGCCCGGCAGCGGGGGAGATGGTGGTTTTTGGAGATGGAACGGAAGGATCACTTTACAAGTATCTGAAGGGGACAAAATCAGCCAGCGTTGAAGGTAATTTCAATGTTCAAATGGATTGCGAGGGCACCACCGTCGATATCCGGATGCTGGATGCAGAGGACTCGCAACTTCTGATCAGCGACGGTCCTTCAATTCGCAGAACAGAAGAGGATGACGGAAAACTGGATGACTTCTGGTATGGCGTGGTCTGTCTGCGAAGGCGCGGAGGAAAGAGCCGGTTCCTCTCGGTGATTGAAGCGCACCAGGGTGAGTCGGTGGTTCAATCCGCGGAGCTGATATCACAGCAAGGGAATGCCCTGGTGATCCAGGTGACGGAACGGGATGGGACGCGTCTGATCGGAATCGATCCGGATGGCGAGGGAATTTCAACTGAGCTCAACGACGGACGCAGGTTCGAGGTGGTCGGGCGAGCAGGTGTGGTCACCGAGTCGATCGGAGAAGAGGCGGCGGTCCTGGAGGTCCTTGACGGATCGCGTGTCCGTTTGGACAATTCCGTGGTCGAGCGGACCAGGGACTATGAAGGAACAATCACGGAGGTGGTCGGGGACATCACCGGGGAGCCATCGCGGAGCGAACTGGTTGTGGATGTTCGGCTGCCGGGCGAGGACTCGCTGGATGGCAAAGTGCTCTACGTGACACATCCTTCCGGAGCGGAGACGGTGTATCTGGTTAAAGGCGTCGAGACGGAAGGAAATGGTTCGCGCGTATTCCTCAGCGGTTTGCCGCGCTTTATCCGCGGCCGGGGCAAGGTGGCTTCCGGAGAGGAATCCCGATTCGAGAGCAATGTGGAACATCCGAAGGAAGGGTATTCCGGCTGCCTGCTTCGCATCAATGACGACATTTTTACGATTCGCGGTATGCGTGGGCGGGAGGTCTTCCTGCTCGAAGGAAATGAGGATTTCGGATCGCGAGTGGGTGAGATCTTCGAAGTGTATTCCACCACCATCGGAGACCGATTCAGGATTGTTCTGTAGGTTTTGCGAATAAAGTTCACAGGGAGGGGGTGTCGCCGTGGTGGTGGAAGGAACACTTGTCAGATATTGGGGAGATCGTTGAGAAAGGCCACTGGGAAGGCCATTTGTTTGTGATTTGGATTCAAGAGACTCAACCGGTCGGTAGCTTTCTTGATTTTTAGATCGAACCATCACAGTAAAGAATGCAGTTGAAGTATTAAATAATATAAATAAATACCAAGTATATATTTGACGGATTCACTTAAGAAAAGCCTTTAATCAGGGATATTTAATCTAAAAGTAGCCTCAGATAAATTTTCCCTGCCCTGGGAAAATTAGAATAGAGAGGAAGCCCTGCTGTCAGAACACCGACAACAGGGCTTCTTTTTTAGACGCTGGAGGGGACTTTGATCGACTTCCCCTGGTTGGCGGATTTTACCAGGGCCGTAACAATGTCCACCTGTCTCAGGGCATCTTGCAGTCCGGGAAGCGGACCAAATCCATCGATTTTCGGGGATTTGCGGCCGTTTCGGAGGGTTTCAAAGTAATGTCCGAGCGCGGAATCGGAACCGTTTTCCTCGGCGAAGAATTCAAGCACGTGGGGTGATCGGGCGGTGGTATCCGAGACCACCCGTGACCGAATCCCCTGTGAGGAAAGCACCTTCTGATGTTTGGTCAGGCTTGCAGGCGTGGCATTGTCGAGATCGAATCGGAGACCGGGTTTTGCCCGGAAGGCGCTGGTCTTCCGGTAATAAACCGTCCCTTTCTGCCCGGAGAATCCGAGTTCGAATTCCACAAGCGCGTCCATTCTGCGAATCCACTCGGCCTTGATTCTGACCACCAGGCCGGTGTCGAAGGTGAGGTGGGCGTCGTAAAGGTCCGGCGTATACTTTAGCACCCGGTTCTGGGAGATCGCCCTGACTTCCACGACGTCCGCCGGGCGAAAGTACCACCTGAGCAGATCCACAACGTGGCTGAACAGGAAGTGTGCTGTTGAGGAACCGCCCGCCCAGGTCTTGCTTCGATTGCCCCACATTTGTGTGGGCACACTGATGTTGTCGTCCAGCCGGACATCGCCGTAGACCGGTGCGCCAATGAGTTTGTTTTTCATCGCGTAGGAGACTGCGCGATCCAGCGGTGAGAACCGGTTCGGAAAGAGGATATACAAGTCCGCACCCGCCTTTGTTACCGCGTCACGCATTCGCAGGGCGTCGGTTCGTTCGGTAGCCAGAGGCTTTTCTGTGATAATGCGCGCGACACCCGCCCTGGCGGTGGCAACTATCGGGTCCTTGTGCAGGGGATCGGGTGTTGCGACGATGACCAGATCGAGGTCCTCTTTGCTGAGCATTTCGTTGTAATCCGCGTACCAGACAGCGCCGGTTTCGTTCGCGATCCCTCGGCCGATGGCTGCGCGGGTGTCCGCCACCGCCTTGAGGGTGACGTTGGCGTTCCCGGCCGCGGTTCGTGCGTGGGATCCGCCCAGGAGGCCGACACCGATGATTCCGGTCTTGAGGGGTTCTGGGTTCTTCGGAGACATTTGGTTGCTCCTTGGTGGGTTGAGCGAAGTTTGCCAGGCAATTTTCGTTCGCTCAGTATCGGTTGGGTTGAAGCGCGAGCCCCCTTGTCGAACCGGGGAATTCGCAAGCAGTCGATCGCTTCCTGCTGTTCATTCCTGACCGGCCGGCGGCTTAAAAAGCGGTTTCTGTGGGTGAACGATCTGTCTGCGCTCCGGCGTGAGTCGTTCGAGCAGTTCCTGTGAGGGCTGATACCCGTGACGGAAGTTTCCCCAGGAAGGTCCGTAGCGATAAACGATAATTCTTCGCGTACCCGGGTTAATGCGTTTGGCAGACCCGTGAGAGATTCCATCCACAAACAACAGGGCGTCTCCCGGTTTCATTCGGGTTTCGATCGCACCTTCCGTTCCCTCGACCGTGGCGTCCTTCGACATCCTGTGTTTGTCGTAGTGCGGGTGTTTGAAATTGGATTTGTGACTTCCTGGGATGAGCATCGTTCCCCCGTCCCCCGGACCGATTTCGGTGAGTGCGATGAGGATGTTGACCTGTCCGCACATAAAACGCCCACCGTGATACCTGAACTGATTTCTCATATTTGGAGGGTAGCCACCTGAGTGAAGCCCGATCGCCTCGCCCGGTTCCCTGAAGTTGGCGAGGTTTTCATCGATGAAAAGGGGCCCGTGGTGATAGTCGAAGGTGCCTTCCCCGCCGACGAAGAATTTGATTTTCTCGATCCAGGAGGGGTGATCGATCAGCCGCTCGAACGGCTCGCCGCCTTCATAGATCTGCTGCAGGTTGATCCCGGAGGTCGCGTCTCCGTAGCTGTGGGCGTGGACATTCCCGTGCCATTCTCCGGGTTGGAGTTTGGGGATCTTGTCGAGACTGGCGTTCAGTTCGGCGACTTCTTCCGAGGACAAAGCTTGCTCGAGTTGAATGTAGCCACGCAGATCGAAGAGATAGGTTTCCAGGTCAGTTGCCATCAGGGGGTTCCTTGGTTGTGGATGAAAACGTGTGATGAGGTCCGGCTCAAGACTTACCTCTGACGGGAGCGGTTGTCAATCTGAATCTGCGACAGGGGTGAGGTTCAGGAGGCTGTTCCACGTGTCTAGCGGGAGCGTATCCACGTAAGCGGTGTGGAATTCCTCCAGATAGGTCTGGTCCCAGCGCGGGACGTGATTCTTGATCTCCGCGGGGAGCTCTTTGACGATGACGCCGTACGCGTGCTCGAGCAACCGGTAGCCTGATGTTTCGGAGCCGCGGAAACGCGGGTGTTCGGGTATGATCCCCAGGGCGACCATTTTTCGGTCCAGGATATCAGAAATGGCGTTCAGGATTTCGAGGCGGCGCTCCCAGGGGGTGTCCGAGGCGATCGCTTCCGTGATGAAGGGATCCATTTCGTCGGCGAGATCCGGGAGGTCCTTGAAGAAAGGATATAACCACTTGTCGTAGGGAAAGTACGTTTTGTTCAGGAGAAATGCGAGTTCGAGCGCCCACTTGATGGATCTTCCGAAGGCGGTTGTGGCGTAGACGAGATTTCCACGCAGCAGCGCCCGGTGCAGGGGATAGATACCCATTCCAGAGAGGTATCGACACCAGTGGGAAATGCGCCGAAGCCAGACCGGTTCGGGATAATAAGTCAGTGCCTTGCGGATGTCGGAGAATCTGCCCGAGGGATCGTGCCAGACTTCGCCGTTGGTTACGTGGACGATGTCCTCTTCGGGCATATCCAGCCATTCACCGATCGATTCCGGCGCGCGCGTCAGTCCGATTGTTCTGCTCAGGAATCCCTCCAGGCTTTCGGGCCCGATTCCGGCGCCCTCCACGTGCCCTTCTCTGAGGTCATATCCCTCGAAGGAATCGGGAAGTCTGGCGCTGATTCGCGAACGGATCTCCTGAGAAAGCGAGGCGAAATCGGCGTCGGGAATGAGCATATCGATTCGGAGTCCCCAGTGGTGATCCCTGGAGTACTGGTCGTCCATTCCCAGACACTCGGAGCCGTAGCCGAATATCCCGCAGGCAACTCTCTGCGAGGCTTCGGGAAACTCGGCTAGCAAAACTGGTCTGATCTGCTGTTCGAAGAATCGCTTGCTGATCTCGATGATTTCAGTAGCCACTTGAGCTCCCCCGATTTGGTCGGGCGCGTTGGCAGGTCAGATGGTACAAGGTGACCAGCAGACCGTGACGAGCGGACGCCAAGTAGTTTGGGGTCGCCCAGGGTGGTGCAACGTGATGGAAGGTCTCAGGAAAGGTGTGCGGATTCGCAGGACCAGAGTCGTTGGGGTCAGGGTGTCTTAAGTATTAGTTCCTTCTAATTCACAGGGTTGTTTCTTGTAGAATAGATAGATTTGACATTCGGATTTGTCAAATATTTTCTCTGGAATGGAGGCGCGTTCGAGTGAAGTAGAGGCGCAAAAGAGGTGTCCTGATATCATACAAAACTCCAATTCCGGACTCAAGGTTGCCCGATTCAATGCCGAATATAATAGTAGTAATTCACAAGGAATGTGTGTCCCGGAGGAGGTGATGACGATGTTGGCATCTACTCAGGGGGCAGGAGTGACGTTGCCGAATCTCGCCTTCACATTGATTATGAATTCGATGCAGCAGTCGATGTCGGTACCGAAGTCTCAGACGGAGACTTCCGGAACCCGGTCGCCGGTTACTACGCTTGCCGACTCGCATCATCTTGATGTGAAAGCTTGACCCGAGGCACACCTGACTCGGAGTACATTCCTTGAATGAAATAACCCCCCGTCTGTATTCAGGCGGGGGGTTTCTATATTCGGTACGATCGTGTTCAGACAGACACGTCGAGCAGTTCAGCGCTTACCCTTTGACCTCTTTCCAGCAAGGTGAGGGCCTCGATTGTGGAGGAAGACCGCATTCTGGGTGCGCTGAAGTCGCGAACCTCGGCTCTGAATTGGGCGACTTCTTCGACCTGCTGACGTGATCGCTGGATCAGATCAAGTGATGTGGCGCTGTATCCGCTGCGTCCGGAGACGATGGGCATACTTGGCATAACAGTTCCTATGGTTTCGTTTGGTTCTCGGTAAACGTGTCACCGTGATCGCTGTTCGTTATTCCAATCTTCCATTACCTGACGGGTTCGTCTCAGCAGCTGTTCGTCCTTTTCCCCGCGAATATCCGCGGCATCTCTCCCCTTCCAATCGTAATATCCTTTTCCGGATTCCAGTCCCGTGTTCCCCCGGGCGACCAATTCCTGGAGATAGGCCAGGGGTTCTTCCCAGGAGGACAGGTTCTTCCACAGGTGAGTGGCCACTTTGACGTGCATACTCAACCCGTTGATGTCACGCTGCTCGAGGGGACCGGCAGTGGTGAACCTGGGTGCGAGCCCCAATCTGAAGGCCTGATCGATGTCTTCGGCCCCGGCGATACCCGAGGCGAGGAGTGCGACGGCTTCACGGATTACCGCGTGCTGCAGCCGGTTGATCAGGAATCCCGGTATGTCCTGGTTGACACGCAGCGGTGTTCGCCCGAGGCCTTCCCAAATCGTCACGGTGCGATCCATTATCTCTTCCGAGGTGTGTTCGGTTTTGATGACTTCCATTACGGGGACGATGTGAGCCGGCTGGACAAAATGTGAACCGGCAATTCTGTGTTTTCCTTTGGAGAGGCTTCCGAGCTGTGTGATCGGCAGACCGGAGGTGTTGCTGACCAAAGGGATTTCCGGGGGCATCTGATCGTCGAGCTGTTTGAACAAGGCCTGCTTGTCCTCGAGGTCTTCTGTGATTGTTTCGACGATGAATTCCGAGTTGCCCGCAGCGTCCTCCAGACTGGTCGACATTCTGATTCTGCCGAGGACGGTTTCTGCTGACTGGCCGCTCAGGCCATCGTGGCGAGCCAGGTCCTGTACGTATCGTTCGAGGCTGGCTTGCGCCTTGTCCAGTGTTTCCTGTCGGCGGCTGTTGAGGACGACTTCCTTGCTTCCCAAGGCGAGCACGAGGGCGATCTGGCTGCCCATCAATCCGCCACCCACCACCGTTGATTTCTCCAGAATAAATGGCATCAGGTGTTCACCCCCAGTTTCACGTGCTTGAGTGCTTCCTTCGCGACCTCCAGCGTGTGATCGATGTCCTGCTCGGTGTGGGCGAGCGAGAGGTAGAGTTTTCCGTTGATGTTGAAGAAGATGTCGCGTTTGATCATTTCGATCCCGAGTTGTCGGGCAGCGTTGCCGTCCGCCTTGAGTGTGTCCGCGTAGGTTTTGATTTCGCCTTCGTAAAAGAAGGGTTGGAGGACCGGGCCTTCGCCGATCAACTTTAATGGGAGTCCGAGTTCCCGGCCGATCGCTTCGAGCCCTTCCTTGAGGCGTCCTGGGATCTTGTAAAGGTGATCGTAGACCCCGTCTTCTGCCAGGATTTCGATGGTCGCCATTCCGGCGGTGGCACTGATCGGATTGCCATTTGTGGTGCCGCTTACGAAGGTGTAAGGTCCCTTTCCCTTCAGTCTTGGATCGGCGCAGGCGAGTACATCAGCGCGACCGCAGATTGCGGCCAGGGGATATCCTCCGCTGATCGTTTTGCCGTATACGGCGATGTCGGGGATCACGCCGTATCGCTCCTGGGCGCCTCCCCAGGCGATCCGGAATCCGGTGACGACTTCGTCGAAGATGAGCAGGACCCCGTTCGCGGTGGCCGCCTCTCGGAGCGCGTCGAGAAATCCCGGCTCCGGTCTGAGTGCTCGCTGGAAGGGTTCGACGATGACGGCCGCGAGGTCTCCGGCGTAGGAGGAGATGAGGTCGGTGGCTGTGTCCGGGTCATTGAAAGGGCTGATGAGGACCGTTTGGCCCACTGCTTTCGGGATCCCGTGTGAATCCGGACGAGGTGCAGGGCTGTCTGTGGGTTCCGGTGGTGTGGTGCTTTGCTGCGCGTAGTCGTGAGCGCCGTGCCACCCACCCTCAAACTTGAGGATTTTCTCTTTTCCGGTGAACGCGCGTGCCATTCGAAGGGCCGAGAAGGTGCCTTCCGTACCAGATGACGTGAATCGGATCGCTTCGCCACAGGGTGAAGCTTCGACCACACGTTCTGCAAGATGGATGATGGGTTCGTTGAGTCCGTAAAAGGTAGAGCCGCGGGCGACCTGCTCCTGAACGGCTGTTACGACTTTCGGGTGCGCGTGTCCGAGAATCATCGGGCCCGATCCCAGTACGAAGTCGATATACTCGCGTCCGGTGACGTCGTAGATCTTGCTGCCTTCCCCGCGGTGGAATACGGTGGCGACTTCGTCTGGCATTCTGAAACTGCCCAGACAACCTCCAGTGAGATATCGATCCGCTTTTTGCAGTAACCCTTCCAGACCTGCCTTGTCCATTGGAATCCTCGCTGAGTTTTCAGGTTCTGGTCTTTTGCACAAGATATTTACAGGCGAAAGATTTGTCGAGCAATTTAACTGGTTTCAGTTGTCGAAGAGCAGCGGTGCGTCAGCCAAATACCACTTGCGTGGACCTGTTTGATGTGATATCCATTATATCGACAGAATGCGCATAAGTTTTAGGGATTTATAGGGTTTATTCACAGACTTCGAGAGCGTTTCACGTGTCAGTCTGGAGGGGATATGGCTTCTGATGAAAGACCCAATGTGATTGTGTTCTTCACCGATCAGCAAAGGTGGGATACGACGGGCGTCCACGGCAATCCAATGGGGTTGACGCCGAATTTTGATGCGATGGCCCGGCGAGGGACCCACGTTGCCAATTCCTTTACCTGTCAACCTGTGTGCGGTCCGGCCAGATCCTGCTGGCAGACAGGGCTTTACGCCACTACAAGCGGCTGCTTCAGGAATGCGATTCCTTTGCCCGGTGACAGGCGCACGCTCGCACAATGTTTCGGAGAGGCGGGCTACCAGACGGGTTATATCGGGAAATGGCACCTGCACGAGCGCGGGACCGTTGGGCCAGTTCCGAAAGGTGAGCGGGGTGGATACGATTACTGGTTGGCCTCCAATGTGTTAGAGTTTACTTCCGACGCCTACCAGACGCGACTGTATGACGGTGAGTGCAACGCGGTGGATTTGCCGGGTTATCGTGTGGATGCGGTGACCGACGCAGCGATCCGGTATATCGATGGACACAAGGAGGACCCGTTCTTCTTGTTCGTGTCCTATATCGAGCCTCATCACCAGAATCACCTGGATGATTATCCTCCGCCGGACGGCTATCGGGAGAGATATACTGGCGGATGGATGCCGCCCGATCTTGCAGCGCTGGGTGGATCAGCGCACCAGCACCTGGGCGGTTACTATGGAATGGTGAAGCGATTGGACGAGGCCCTTGGGCGAACGCTGGACGCGTTGAAGAGTCTGGGGCTCAGCGAAAATACAGTAGTTCTTTTTACGTCGGATCACGGGTGTCACTTCAAGACGCGAAATGGAGAATACAAGCGCTCTTGTCACGAGGCTTCAATCCGGGTGCCCACGGCGATCCAGGGACCGGGTTTCGACGGCGGGGGAATGTTGAGCGATCTGGTGAGTTTGATCGATCTTCCGCCAACCGTTCTCGATGCGGCTGGCCTGGATGTACCGGAAGAGATGCAGGGGCGATCGATTTTGCCCCTCACCCGGGGTGAGCGCGAGGATTGGCCCGAAGAGATGTTCGTTCAGATCAGTGAGGCGCAGGTTGGGCGGGCGGTGCGGACACACCGATGGAAATACGGCGTGGACGCGCCGGACAAGCGGGGTGGACACGATCCGGGGTCGGACGTTTACGAGGATCAGTATTTGTATGATCTCCAGGTGGATCCGTACGAATTGACGAATTTGATCGGGATCGAGGCGCATCAGCCAGTTGTCGAGAAGATGAGGAAGAGGCTGATCCGGCGAATGGTCGAAGCGGGTGAAGCAGCTCCGGAGATTCGGTCAGCAGAATCGCGAAAGAGTGGACAGCGCGTGGTTACGACAGAGGAGGCGCTGGAGTGACCCGGTAAAGTGAACTGTTTCGTTAATCCTGGCAGGCACCAAATTTAGAGAGAGGCCGGAAAATGGAGTATCGCGTTCTTGGGAAGACAGGACTGAAGGTTACGTCAGTGGGTGTGGGATGCTGGCAAATGGGTGGTATGAAGGGTGGGTCGGGTTGGACCGGCACGACGGACGAAGAGTCCATTGCCACGGTTCACCGTGCAGAGGAGATGGGCGTGAATCTGCTGGATACGGCCGAAGGATATGGACAGGGGCACAGTGAAGAAGTCCTGGGGAAAGCGTTGAAGGACGGCAGGCGCGATCGGTTTGTGATCGCTACGAAGGTCCGCCCGATCACGGACGACGGGAATGAGGATAAGGCCCGGCAGCGGATTCTGGAGGCCTGCGAGGGGAGCTTGCGCCGGCTGCAGACCGACCATATCGATGTCTACCAGCTTCACGCGGTTCCACACGAAGACACGATGCCGGTGGTGATGGATACGCTTGCGGAGTTGAAGGCGCAGGGGAAGATCCGTTGGTTCGGAATTTCAATCAACGATACGGACGCGATCAGGAAGTTGCTGGCTCTGGGTGACCTTGCCACGGTGCAGGTGAGCTACAATATCCTGAGTCGGAGTGGCGAGGAGGCCTTGCAGCTGGCAAAGGACGAGAACCTGGGCAGTTTGATACGGTCGCCGCTGTCTTCGGGAGCGCTGTCGGGTAAGTACTTTGATGCGCAAGATCTGGATGATGCAGATCGGCGTCTCGAGAGATTTTCGTCGGAGAAGTCAGCGGCAGCGTTCGGCAAATTATCCGAACTGCTTTTCCTGACCGAGGGAGGTAGGCGGACTATGGTGCAGGCAGCACTACGGTTTGTGCTGGATACAGTTGGTGTGACCTGTGTTATCCCTGGGGCAAAGAGCAGGCAGCAGCTAGAGGATAACGCCGGGGCTATGGATCTACGGCCGCTGAGTGAAGATGAACGTGCGCGAGCTATCGAGATTGCGGATGGTTCGGGGTTCTAAGGAGGATCTGGACCGGTAAATCCCTGGAAATGGTTGTGGTGCTGGCAGACCTCAATCAGCGTGGAAAGGTATAGAATGTCCGAAGCGATGTCAGTGAGTCGCGACGACGGTTACCGCGGTATCTGGTGGTGGGATACATTTCCGAACCGGATCCGAGGACGTGGACTCAGAGAGGGTAGTGACGTTTATGGGCGGGCAGCCATTTAATGACACCTCGCTCCACAAATGGTATGTGGTTGAAAGCGATGAACAGACGTTTGCATTTACAGATTTTGATATTGAGGCCGGCAGCCTGACTTTCACGCTGGATGGCGAGCGACCGGTCCAGGTCCCATTAGAAGACTCGGGTGAGTCGATTGCCCGTCTGGAATTGTCCACCGAGGTGGTCGGTGCGAGGCGGCAACTGAGGCTGGCACGATATTCCCATTATGTGTCGGTCCGGATGGGTTGACGAGGAGAGACTCAATGTCCACTGGCTGCCGACTCCGACTCCTTCAGACGGGATGCCTGAGGACAACGTGGGTGAGAGCGGGGAAAAAGGTATGTTACGATGAAGGTGATTTACTCGAACAATCACATCAACCACCATCCACCGTTTCAGTTTTTGGGAAATGGAATGCATCCCTATCCGGAGGTGCCAGAGCGACTCGGGGTGATTTTGAATGCGCTTCGCGAAGCGGGCTCGGTTGATGTGGTTCAACCCGGAGCCTTCTCGATGGAGGCAATTCGGGAGGTCCACGCCGCGGGATTTCTACACTACCTGGAGGGTGTATACAAGGCCTGGGTAGCAGATGGTGGTGGCTCAGAGGCGGGTCTCATTCCAGATACGTTTGCGATGCGTGCACTGAGAGGGCAGCCCAAAGATCTGGTCCATCAGGCGGGGTACTACTGTTTCGAGACGCAGACGCCAGTGATGGAGCGAACGTTCGAAGCTGCTAAGGAGGCGGCTTTCTGTGCGCTCACCGGGGCGGATTTCTTGCTTGCGGGTGATCGCTCCGCCTACTCGATGTGCCGGCCGCCGGGGCATCACGCAGGGAGAGATCTGTACGGTGGCTACTGCTATTTGAACAATGCGGCGATCGCAGCAACCCATCTCTCGAAGCACGGTCGCGTGGCCATTCTGGACGTGGACTTTCACCACGGGAATGGGACGCAGGATATTTTCTATGATTCAGATGCCGTGTTGTTCGTGTCCCTTCACGCGGATCCCAATCGGAAATATCCGTTTTTCAGCGGGTTCGAGGGTGAAAAGGGAGAAGGTTCCGGAATCGGATACAACTGGAATTTTCCGCTGGGGACTGGCGTTGGAGAGGCCGAGTATCTGGATGTTCTGGATCTCGCAGCAGAGAAGATCGACGACTTCGATCCCGCGTTTTTGGTGATCTCGATGGGTGCGGATATCTTTAGAGATGATCCGTTGGGTGATTTCGATCTGGGGGTGGACGCCTTTGGCGCGATAGGCAGGCGGTTGTCGGCGCTGGGTGTTTCAACGTTGATCGTGCAGGAGGGCGGTTACGATCTGGCGAGTCTGGGCGATTGTGTGGTGACGTTTTTAGCTGGATTCGCGTCCTGAATGGGTCGCGATCGAGCGAATACTTCTGATAAACCTTTTTGCGAATAGAGGAGGATGAGAGATGATAATGGCCGAGATGACTTCTCCGGAGATCGATGCCCTCTCCAGAGATATCGTGGTGCTAATTCCGGTGGCGTCTTGTGAACAGCACAGCTATCACCTGCCGGTGTTTACGGATAGTATGATCGGCGGCGAGGTGGCGAGGCGGGTGCACGAGCGATGCCCGGACGATGTGCTGGTGCTTCCGGTGCAGTGGTTGGGCTATTCCCAACATCATATTCGTTTTCCCGGTACGGTGAGCGCGATTTCCGAGACACATTTGCTGCTGATGATGGATATCGTGGCTTCGATGGTGGGTCACGGTTTCCGGAAAATTCTGATCCAGAACAGCCACGGCGGAAATGGGTCCAATGTTTCCGTTCTGCTGCAGCGATTGATGGAACGCTATCGAAACGAAGAGGCGGAATTCTATTCCAGGTGGGCCTGGGCATCGACGGAGCAGTTGAACGAGATCCGTGAACTTGGCGGCGCCGGATCCGGTCACGCCGGGGAAACGGAGACGTCTATGATTCTGGCGATCCGTCCGGACCTCGTTCGAACCGATCGCCTGGATGCCGATGGCGAGCGGGATGGGATGCGAGTTCCAGGAGTAGCCTCTTATCACCGGTTTGATCAGCGCACCGTACACGGCGGCGTGGGAGATCCCACATCGGCTACTGCGGAAAAGGGCGAACGCTTTTTCGATGTTTCTGCCGATGAGATCGCTGCCAACGTGAAAGAGATCCGTGCGCTCAAGCCATTTGATAGAGAATAGGGCGTGCGCGAGATGCGCCCGAAGACCAGGTCCGGGGACGTTGAGACGATGACCGCAGATCGGATGCTTTACAGTTGGATGGTTGTTTTCTACCTGGCGATGACGCTTGCTGTGGGCGCCGAGGGGCCGATGGACAGTAGTGGACCAACCCCTGGAGATCCGTTTGATGGGAAAACTTGGCCGGGCAAAATGTCGGCAGAAGCCCGGGAAGGGACGAAGCCGGCGGCCGCCAGACTTGTAGGTTTAATGAATGACGGTGACGCGCTGGGCGTGGCCGACGCGGTTCGCCGCTTGCGTGAGTTGCACGGTGAACTCGCGGGGGTTCCGGAGAAGAGACCAGAGTATCTTGGTCCACCAGATGCTTCTGAGCCGGATGTTGATCGCGTCGCCGGATTGCGGCGTGCATCCTTTGAGCGGATGAAGGGGAAGAATGCCTTCGAGCTTGCGCCCGTCCCTGATGCGGAACATCAAACAGGCCAACGCCTGCGTGTGAGTTTGAGACACGGACGGGCATACCTGCTATCGGCCGAGGCGGGCGGTGAAGGTAGTGACTTGTTCCGGGACTACGGTATCAAGGCGTTCGACTATCTGGTTTCCGCCGAGACGAGTTCAGGCCTGTTTGGCTTTCCTTACGATCCCTCGGGTGGAAGACTCAAGAAGGGCGCGGCCAGCCTGGTCGAAATGGGAGAGGCTGCCGGTCATACGATGGTGGAGAACGGATGGTTGATCGAAGATCTGGGTGAGGGCGGACTTCAGTTCGACAACGGGATGGTTGGGTTCGGCCTGGTGTATGCCTGGGCGTTGACTGGCAAGCAGGTGTATCTCGATGCGGCGAAGCGTGCGGGTGACTGGGCGGTTGACCGGCCGCTGGTGGCGAACTGGAATTACAATTCCTTCTCAGGTCTTCTGCTTGCGCGGCTTTACAGGGCGACAGGTGAACAGAAATATCTGGATGCGGCGCATCAGAAGTTCGAGCTGGGTGTGATTCCCGGCCAGATGGAGAATGGGCGGTGGTTCGACCAGCACAATGCGAAAATACAATATCATTCAGTGATGCTGCCGAGTCTGGTCGAGTATTATCTGGCTTTGACTCAGGCCGGCGAGGTGGATGGCGCTTCTGCTATCCGAGACCGTATCGTTTTGGGGCTGGACAATCTTTCGACGCAGATCTTGACGCACGGCGCTTCGAATGTGCACGAGCTGCTGTCACTGGACGCGCTGGTACTGGGATCGTCCGCGCTGGGTGAGAAAGCGACCTGGCGTCAGGCAGGAAATGCCAACGTGAACGCGCTGTGTGACAAGGGTCTTCCCGAACTGGAGAACCGAGACTTTCCGATGACGGAGACCGTGGCCGGGTGGTTGTTGTACAGGCGTTCGATGGCAAAGGACGCATTGATGCTGGAAATTTCAATGGGACTGAGGAATAAGTGAGTTGACCGGGACTGAGTTTACCGGTATGTTAGGCGCCCAATTGAGAACAACAACTGATTTGGAGGGTTTCAAATGCGCAGCAATAAACTTCGTGAGCTGATCAAGGCAGACAAGCCTACACTTGGCACTCACGTGCACAGTCCCTGGCCTTCGGTGGTCGAGATGGTTGGGATTTCTGAGATGTTCGATTACGTTGAATATGTGGCCGAATACGGTCCCTTCGATATTCATACATTCGACAATATCGGGCGAGCAGTCGATATTTTCGACCATATGTCCTCGATGATCAAGGTGGAACAGGAGCCCCGGGGACATATCGCTTCGCGAGCTATCGGCGGTGGGATTCAGAATGTTCTGTTTGCCGATGTCCGCACAGTCGCCGATGTGGAGGAGTGTGTAAGCGCGGTTCGTGCCGAGACGCCTGGCAGTGGCGGTACCCACGGTGCGAGCGCTCGACGAAATGTGCGATTTGGGATGGACGCGGGTAAGCCGGCCTTCGTCGAAGCGATGGATGATGCGGTTGTAGCGATCATGATCGAGAAAGCGCCCGCCGTGGAAAATCTGGAAGCGCTGCTGTCTGTGAAGGGTGTTGATATGGTGCAGTTCGGACCGGCGGATTATTCGATGAGTCTGGGACTGGTTGGAGAGTTCGGTCACCCGAAAGTGAAGGAGGCCGAGAAGTTCGTCATCGAGACTTCCCTGAAGATGGGTGTCCTGCCCAGAGCCGAGATTGGGACGCCCGATCAGGCGAAGCACTACCTGGATATGGGCGTGCGCCATTTCTGTATGGGTACGGAGGTGAGTATCCTGATGAATTGGTTCAGGACCCAGGGCGAAGAGATGAAGAAGGTGCTGGAAGGGGCGTAGACGAATACCAGAGGTAAGAACTTAAAGTGCGTAAGTGGATAGGTGCTTACACCTCCCGCTTACGCACTTTTTGTCTTTGGAAAGATTGCCGATTTCGAGAGCGGGCGCCCCGGCGGTCACGTTCCAGGGCTATCACTCGCCCAGATTTACCATGTCGACTTAGTGCCCCAAGGGGGCACTGCATCTTAGCCCGGAGTTCTTGAATCCCTGGTACATTCTCCAAGGCTAACCCGGTGTGGCCTTTCGATTTAGTGCCCCAACGGGGCACCGTATCTTAGCCCGGAGTTCTTGAATCCCTGGTACATTCTCCAAGGCTAACCCGGTGTGGCCTTTCGACTTAGTGCCCCAACGGGGCACCGTATCTCAGCCCGGGGTTCTTGAACCCCGGGTACCTTCTCCGTAGTTAACACGGTGTGCTCTGAGCCTGAACAGTTTTTGTTAAACACCCACCTCAAAGGGCTTGCTGGGTGCGCCCTGAGAGATGATCTCGGATTACTTTGTTCCCCAGGACGAATCCCTGTACTCGTCCTCCAGCAACCTCTCGATCAGGGAGAGCAGGTTTGCGACATCCTCCTCTGTCTTGAATCGCATCAGCATCCAACGCGATTTTTTGGCTCTCGAAGCGTGATATTTCGAGTCCTCGAGCGGATTCAGTTCCTCGTTCTTGATGAATTTCTGTGATAGTCGAATATCGATTACTTCCTGGTCGTGAAAATGAGCGAAGTCCTTGCCCCTGTAAAAGACACACATCAGGTCGGAGTCTTTCCATAGACCGACCTTCACGTCCTCGAGTAGACCCAACTGATGCTCGCATGATTTTCGAAGATTGCTCAAGAGTTTCCTTTCGCGTGAGGGTTAGGGGGCTTCCTTTTAATAGCCTTCGGAAATCACGCAACCACGCCAGCTCGTCGGTTGTCCCGGGAGAATCCGGCGTGGTTCCTTCGCTATTTGCTCGCTGTTAGATAGACCGCATCCAATTCCATTTCCTGGACGGGCCTTCTGGAGCGACGCGCTGATGCCAGATTTCTGGAACTATCTGGATGTGTAATTCTCGTTCAGGCTTTGGCAAGACCCTCAGCATTGGACTGGTGGGGATCAATCTGCTATCCAGCCATATATCGTGCAATGAGCCCCGCGAACAGGCCGCCCTGGGTCCGCAGGTTTTCGGGATCTCGGCCGTTGGTGTGTACGGAGAAGAAGTTCCAAAAGTCGTAGTCCTGCTGGAGATAGGATTCGAATATGGTGAGCTTTCTTACCCACGGAACAGCATCGCGGACAAAGGGATTCCAGTCTCCATCGAGATTTTCGGGTTTCCCCTTTGGTAGAAGTTTGCGGAGTTCCTTGTCGAAGATTCTGAAGTCCCAGACCGGTGCGTTATCATAAGCCTGCCCGCCGTGCAGTTTCCCAATTAGCCGGATGTTGTGTGATTCGAACCACTGTGCCAGTGCGTTTTTTATGTGGGCGATTTCTGGGAGCAGCGTTTCATCCATCCATCTTCGTGCCATGACGTCATAGGGACCGCCGTAGGGAGACCCGGTTACGACGGCGTCGATGGCGACCATGGGAACAATTTTGAAAACGCAGTGACTCAGCATCCTGGAGATCTTCGGGTCGTCATTGGAGGCAAGTCGGTTGATGAATCCTTCAAGGGCGACATTAGAAGTTGGCTCATCGCCGTCTCCACGACAGATGAACATGACGAGATCTCGAGCGTCAGGATTCGAGGTCACGGTGACCAGAGGCAGGTCGTGACCGTTTCTGGTTTTGCCAAGGGTTTCGACCTCGATGTTCGGATGATCGGAGATCGTTTCGAGATACTTCTTCAAGTCTGTGTAGGTGTACGGAATCGTGTAGCAGACGTAGACCTCGTCCTGGGTGAACTGCTGCCTGAATGATACGGTGTTGGGCATTGAGATGTAGGATGCAGCGAAGTCGAAGTGTTGCCAGGTTTTTCCATCATAACTGTACCAGGGATTTCGACAGCTGTAGTCGGGATCCTCAGGATTTCCGGTATCGCGGACAGCCCATCGATTCGCTCGACCCCTTGGTGTGAAGGCCAGGTTGAAGGTGATTTCTCTGCCTTTGCAGCCGCGTACTCTGAAGTGTGTCCAGTAAGCCGTATCCGGCCTGAGGCCAATCTGGTACCAGTCTTCCGAAATTCGAGTGACCTGTCCCAGGCTAGCGTTTTCGAAGTCCGCATCGAATGTGATCATTTGTTCCTCGCCGGGTTGTTCATAGTTGCGGTTCCTCTTGGAGAGAAAAATGGCGCTGGGGAAGTGGCCATTCATAGGGAGACGGTTGGTCGAATCTGGTGGAGTAGATTACGCCTGCGAGAGCTATTGCCTGGTCTCTTGGGCATTGTGAGGCGCCCACGGAAAGGGTCCCATTTCTGTGTGCAGCAGCATACTCCAGACGTTCGGCGGAAGCCACTCTTTGTATCGGTTCATTCACAATGACCCCATCATCAGTTACCACGAACATTGAATAGTACCCGAGAGCAGGGTCTACATACCTGTCTCAGGATCAGATTGTTGTCGTGTGTTCAGAACTTGCCGTTTTCGTTCTTCCACTCGGTTCGAGGAGGAACCTCTTCGGTTGTATCCCAATGTTCAACCAATTTGCTCTGAGATAGGCGGAAGAGATCATAACACGATGTGTGTACGCCATTGAGATGACCTTCACTGACCGCAAGTACAAAACTCCCTTCAGCCAGCAGGCGGTGAAGCCGTTCGTATCTGATTAGCGCGTCACCCTCGTCGGAAGTGGCTTGCAGTGCAGTACGCAGTGCCTCCAGACCGTCTGTGAGCTGAGGACTGTGTTGTATGAAGCTCTCTTCGCTGACGTAGTCTCTCAGTTTGTCGAGCTGCCTGTCAATAAGGACATCCCCGATGAAGGATTGGACAATCCTCCGGTTGGACTCGGTCCGCTCGATTTCAGTCGCCTGGGTCTGTCCGTCAACCATGGTATGACCGGAAGGGTTGGGTCCTTGTCGCTCCTGGATGTTGTCCCAGTGCTCAACGACCAGATCGTTCTCAAAACGAAAGATTTCGAATCCGATTTTCAAGCTGGCGAAGTCATACTCCGTGTGCGCAAATACGTAGTCGCCGTCCTCGAAGACACGGGGGATATTCACGCGGGGAGAGCTCCTGGCCAGTCGCTTGAACAGCGCAGCCAGTCCCTCTCCGCCTTCAGGAGTCTCGGGGTTGTGCTGAATATATTTTTCGGGGTTGACCACAGCAACCGCTGCGGGGTCACCTGTTTCTATTCCTTTCAGTAACCTGCAAATCAGATCTTTTCTATTCGGAGCCATGGGCAAGTTCACCTGTTTCTGTTTTTCGATCTCTTGTGGATGCTGCTAGGGATGAAAATCCGGACAGTGAGAATACCTCCTATTACTTAAGATTCAAGACACGGACTGTTCTCATGGTCATTTTTACACGAGATTTTGGGTACGCAGGAACACCGGTGCTTCGGTAAAAGGACCCTCCGCGTGAGGGTTATGGGGGCTTCCTTTTATTACCTTCGAAATTCACACAAACTCACCAGCTCGTCAGTTGTCCTGGAAAAGTCCGTTGTCGTTCCTACGCTATTTACTTGCCGTTAGATTTACTGCGTTCATTTCCATTCCCTGGACGGGTTCAACCGTGATGCTGTTAATTCTGAACCCGGCTGCTGAGGCGGCTTCGGTGACTTGTTCTGGTTGATACCTCAACGCGATGACATCCAGCTCCTCACCATAATCGATGCATCCTTCGCCAGCCCACGTTGCGACGAGAAGGGTTCCCCCTTGCTTCAGAACGCGATGCCACTCGGCGAAACACGCGAACATCTTCGCCAGATCAACGTGGTGTAATGCGAAGTAGTTGAGAACAGCCGCACACGAATCATCACCCAGATGTCGAAGATCTCCCATATCTCCTTCCACAATGGTGGCAGCGTCACCCAACCGTTGCCGAGAGATAGCCGCCATTGCCGGGGAAAGGTCGACCCCATACAACGCACGCCCCTGCGCGTATTTGTCCTTGAGCAGTTCGAGCATATGTCCCGATCCACAGGCGGTGTCCAGGACTCCACCATCGCGGGCGGTAATCTGCTTCGCAAGGGCGCCAAGTACCTTCGCATACATCGGCAGAGCGATCTCTTCGTCCATCATTTCGTTGTACGAGTTGGCGGCCCCGTCATAGAACTCCCGGACTTCTTGTGTGGAGGTGACTTTCATCTTTTCGGATTCCCTGGGATCTGTTCAAGTATAACCACTTGTTTCCTCCGGTGAAAAGTGACTACTGGTCCGGCTCGATGAGAGCTGGACAAAAGGAATTGTGCGGATTCATCGAGCGCTTTCCTCCAGAACTTCCACAGACAACACTTTCGCCAATTCGGCCATTTCTCCTGAGCGTGACCCTTTGCCATATGTGTTCGAGAGTATGACGGTGACCAATTGTTCTTTCTGATGTATGGCCAGTCCCGCCTGTACTCCGGGGTTTCCGCCCGTTGCATAGATCAAGGGGTGATCCTGGTAAGATGCACCGAACCAGGATTCTGTGGATAGAACACACAGTTGTTGTTCCGGCAGAAGCCCGGGTTGACAAAGTGCCGACCCAAATTTTGCTATATCCGTGGCAGTGGAGATGATATTCCCGCCGCCCATATTGAAGCTGTAATCCCACGTTGGTACCACGTAGACTGTTTCAGATTCCTCGTACGTCCACGGGTGGTAGAAACTGTAACGTCGCGCCAGATCTGAAACAGGTCGCAAGACGTTCTCGAATGAACTGCTCGCCAGATTGAGCAGTCGGAGAATGCTTTCGGTTACTACTTCAGTGAACGGTTGACCTGTTGCGTTTTCGATTACGGCTGCTATGAGATTATAGTTCGAACTGGAGTATTCTGTGTTCGATCCAGGCTCAAAGAGCAGGGGATCGTTTCTGAAGACTTCAATGGCTTCTGTCGCACGCTTGTAGTGAGTCGCAAATAGTTTCGGAGTTCTTTTAGCAGGGTGGGGAATGCCGGATTGGTGAGTGGCCAGCATTCGTATGGTGATGTCTTTGTCAGATTTCTTGGGAAAATCAGGCATATATTGCTGGACGGGGGTATCGAGATCCACTTTACTGTCCGCGTTCAGTTTTAATAGCGCAACAGCTGTAAAGAGTTTGGTGACGCTGGCGATGCCAAATCGGGAATCAGCGTTCACTGGTACTTTGTGTTCTAAATCTGCGAGTCCTGTATAGTCCGAGTAGAATAGTTCACCCTGGTGGAGGATAACAACAGCCAGTCCAACGTTTTCCTGCTTTTCGTGTACCTCCAATATCGTTCGATGCAGAGATTCCTGGATTTGCATCTTGAACCTCGGTTCCGGGCACGGGTAGAATTATTCCAGTTGAGTTGCTGTTGAAGTAGATGCCCGGGCTAAACCTTTTCAAACCCAATCGATTCCTCCCGCCTATATCGGCGGCCGCGTCAGACTGAAGGGTTGAGCCCTTGGGCCACCTGGCGCTTGTTGCCATACCGTCTCGGCTGTTCTCGAACCGCGAAGCGGTTCGAGTCGAAAGGAGCAAAAGGGGTGGAGCCAGGAACCGGAGGTTAAGAATCCGTGTTGTTTTTTGTCATTAGTAGATGAATAACGGAGCGGCCATCTTCTCTGTTCTTGCAGTTCTGATCATGTGCCTGGTGTGTCTTTCACTTTGCTTGCATTGCCAGCATTTCTAGTTCGTCGCCTGCTGTCTTTGCCCCATCTTGAATGGCCATTTCCTTGGCAAGGCGATGTGCAGAGTCCCGGAAGTCTGGCGTCGCCAAGACACGCTGAATCGCTTTACGAATAGCTGTTGCCGAGGCGTCCTTAGGCAAACGGACACCTGCCCCGGGATGCACGACCCTGGCCGCAATATCGTGCTGGTCTCCCACCAAGGGGTGACAAACGAGGGGAACACCATGGGCGAGCGTCTTCATGACGGTCCCGTGGCCACACTGTGAGACGACGACTGTCACTTGGGGGAGGATCAGTGCATGTGGCGCAAAGGCGGTCAATTCTACGTTCGCAGGAGCCTCGAATTCGTCAGGGGTCAGCGTTGGACCGAGGGTGACAAGCCCTCGGATCGGAAGCGTGGCCAACGCCGTGAGGGTGCGGCGAAGCGGTTCCTCTTGGCCCTGAAGGGCTGTGCTAAAGCTCACCAAGAGCAAAGGTCGGTCGTCGTCCGCAGCCCACGGAGACTGCCACGTTGCCGCCCCGACATCTTCAAAGGGCATCCCCACGTAACAGACATTGGGTGGCAGGGTTCGCGGCCGAAAATCAAAAGCAGGGCAGGTCATGATCAATACCCGTGTCGCGGCATCATACTGCTGCAAGGGGGAGGGGATAGGCGGCAAGCTGCATTGCTGCCGTGCCTGATTGATGGCCTGCAGGCCATCACGTCGGTAAATACGTTCCACCATCGCCTTGCCGAAGGTGTCACGCAGCCTTCCCAGAAGGCCCCGGGCTGGAGCCCATCCTGGACCAAAGGGGGGCACGCCGGCTGTGGGACGGATGTGATGATGGTGGACAAGCGCTGCTGCCGGGATTCCAGCGGCCTCTGCTGCTGCCAAAGCACCGAGAAGAAAAAAGTCAGCTACGACAACATCAGCCGGTTGGCGCGTGAGTTCTGCGCCGACATTGTCGGCCCAGATCGGAGCGGCGAGAAAGCGTCGGGCGTGTTCGACATGAGATCGGAATCCCTGGGAAGTCCAGCCCCCGATGAGGCCCCGAACGGGTGGGATATCGAGGACCGGATCCTGAGACGGATGTAAAGGGATGAGAGTCGCTCCGATTGCCTTGATGCCTTCGAGGAAGGAGGCACTTACAGGACGTGGCGGACGGTCCGGCCGCAAGCCTGGTCCGGCGAGAATTCGCACACGATGACCACGGGTGACAAGTTGGTGCGCGACGGCAAGAATCGGCGGAATGTTGCCACTCCCCTGAAACATCGCAAAGAGAAACTGTTTCGGTGGAACGACAGGAAATGGTGGCATTTTCTCAGGCCCCCTTGGGCTGGTAAGAGATTGTTCTTGCTCCCTTCTGTTTTGCCATCACACAAAAAAACATGAGCGCTTAACGTTGATGGCCCCCGAAGGAGCGGTGCATAGAGAAAGAAGTCAGTGGTTTTTACAGTCAGCCAGCTTTTTACTCACGGTTCTTTTGGTCGAGCGTAGCGAGCCGAGGACCATGTGTTACACGATTGCGGCGCGCCCGCAACAGGGCGAAGCCTCTCACACGGCTGAAATACAGTGCACGCTGTACACAGTGGTTCGGTGTTTTTTGGACTTTGTTCCTGAATATGACGTAAAGCCTTGTTGGACATTTGTCTTTTTATGATTGAGAACGATGAGCGTAAGAACCCCGCGTCTTTGAGGACAACCTGACATAGTTGTTGGGCCAGGGCCGCATTTGATGCACGGCCCTGGCCCGGGTTCTCCGAGGTTACGCCCACCCTAACTGCTGGAGGCTGATGGTGTCGTTCCAAATCTTCGTCATGTGCCGAATGCGGTCGCCGTCAAACTGTATGGCATAGACATAGTCAGCCGCTATGGTATTTCCTGTCGGCTCACCCGGCCCCCCCGGCCCGGTCTGCGTTCCATGAAACACTGCGAACGCAGCCACGCAGTTTCGCTCCTCGTCTAGCGCAAAGCACTTCAGTTCATAGTGACCATCTGGGATTGGAGTAAATAAACCCTTCATCCACTCGCAATATCCTTCCAGGGTCTCTATGTCGGCAAGCGCGCCAGTTTGCGCAGAAAACGTCGCATCCGAATGGCAGTAGGGGCTACAGCCATCCCAGCCCTTTCCCGTTTCGCATGCTTCAAAAAACGACTTGGCTTGTTCCAGAACTTGACTCATCGGGTGCTCCTTTCGTGTAACGTTGTGCACGCTTGTGAACCTACCGGTGGTGTTTCGGCAGGTTGTGGGTGGTCGTGAACGGAAGGGCGCACAAAGCCCGTGTTATGTGCCGTTGCAGTGGGGTGGGGTGCGGCCTTGCCAGGGCGGCAAGGCCGCTGCCTCGGTAAAGCAAGCAGACAAAAATAAAACCCGCCAACAAGACAAGCCAGCGGGATCAACATTTTTTCTCCGATCAAAAAGGATTACGCTTCTTCATCAGAGATCCTGCTTTCAAAACGATCCAAAAAATCATCAACTCGCAATATTTCTATCCCACGGAATGGACTCAAAACCAGCAAGTCGTCATCGCCGCTGACGATACAGGATGCCTCTCCGTTGACAGCCAACTCCAGAAATTTGTCGTCTTTGGGATCTAGGCAAGCCTGGATGGATTGAGTCGGATTTACAAAATGGGCACGCTCAACCAGTGCTTCAAGAAATTCGTCTCTCTTCAGCCGTTACATATCGCTCAAATTACTCGCGGCTCATCACTTCATTGATTTCCTCCAACACTGGAAGAGACAGTAATATCTGTCCCATTTGGAGGACACATCGAAATGCTCGGCCAGGTCTGGATTGTTTAAATAGGAGTGCGCTCACAAGCACATTGGTATCAAAAACGTAGTAGGCACTACCGTTCATTGAGAATGGATTCCAAGACTTCAGGTATCATACCGCGTTCTTGGGCCTTGCGTCCAATCTCGTCCATAATTACTTCAAGAGATCTCCTCCCTCGCCCTACGTCACTCAGTTTAAGACTCAGTAGCGCATCCAGCTTTCGTCGGTTCTCTTGGGAAGCGGCTTCATAGGCTTGAGCGGCTTCAGAGGTCACCTGAATTTGAATGGTCTTAGTTTCCATATCTTATTCCATACACGATCGTTTTCATGAGATTTTTGGTATCCTGATGAAATTTACCTCTATGAAGTTCAGCTATCAAGAAAAATTACAAGCTGTTGTTTTTTGGCGGCACAGGATGTGCCGCCTGCCTTTGGGAGGAAAACTGCAATGGCACATAACGATAAAACGAGCGCGAAGCCGACGACAGCCGGTTTGGGTGGCTGGGTACTTGGGCTGGGGGCGCGCCCGCGGTGTTAAGTGTCCGTGCCGGTGCCAGTGCGTTTGACAGGGAAGGAAAACGCACTTCCTTGATGGCGTACGAATAGGCGACGGTGCAGCAGATTTGAATTGAGTGCACGGTGCATGGCACTGCGTGCCAATACAGACAGCCTGAAACTTAAGGCGCTGAATTGAAAGAGATGTTAACGTGCGTATTTACGCGAGAACCATCGGGATTTGCCTAACATTCTCTCCGAGTCCTTGTTCTTCCTGTGCCGAAATTACTCGGCATGCACGCGCTGACATTTCTATATCCGCGATGCTTCGACGATGGTACCTGCGCGCCCCGCAGGAACGACGCGCGTGAGCTGAAATCCGCCCTCGGTCAGCAGGGCCCGCAGTTCCTCCTCGGTGCGCACCCCTGCCTCGCCAAAGTTCACCAGCATGCTCAGGTCTAGCTGGACGGCCGGTCCCACCGAAGTACCCGACCCTATGACTTCCTCGATAATGAGTAATCGGCTATGCCTATCCATCGCGGTGTGGCATGCCCGCAAGACCTGCACAGTCTCCGCATCACTCATCCCCAGCACCATATTCTTGAGCATGTACGCATCGGCGTCCGGCGGCAGATCAGTCAGGAATCCCCCGCCCACAATCCTGCATCGGTCCGCCACCCCTGCTGCCTTCAGCACCGGTGGCGCCTCCGCCACGACGTGCGGCAGGTCGAGCAGCACGCCCTGCATTTGCGGGTACTGCTTCAGGATGCCTCCAAGGAGCAACCCGCGTCCACCGCCGACATCGACGAGTGTATCGATACCTGTGAGGTCGTAGGCAGATAGAATATCGGGCAGTACCCGCATCGTATTCGTGGTCATGACGGCGTTGAAATGGGTGTTGGTCTCCGGGTGGCGGGCGAAGTACTCGTAGTGTCCGACCCCGAACACTTGCTCCCAGCCAGACTCTCCGGTCTGCACACTATGGAGCAGACCGTTCCAGGCCTGCATTCCGACAGCGAGGTACTGCGCCCTGGCGCGCAAAGAACCGGGAACACCGGAACGCAACGGTTCGGCCAGCGGTGTCAGCGCGAAGCAGTCATTGTCCTGTTCGACCAAGACTCCCATGCCTGCGAGGGCGCGCATTAGGCGGTAGAGAGCACGGGGGTGGGCGCCGATGACTATGGCCAGCTCCTCGGCATGTCGCGGTCCATCGGCTAACAGATCGGCAAGACCAAGCTGTGCCGTCACGATGAGGGCATGCACTTTCTGCCCTTGCGAGAGCATTGAGGCCAGGGTGGCGCTCGCCGTCTCCGTATCCACGGTAGTCGTCTCGGTCATCGTTGGTGGTTCCTCTATTTAGGTTTTTCCTTGCTTGGCAGCCACGATTCCCTTCCAGGCTAGGTGAGAACGCCGTTTATTCTGCCTATCCGCTTCAACTTCATGTACCCGATCGGAGGGCGGCCCAGGACAGGGCGGCCTTTCTGGCACCGGCATGGCATTTAACGGTTCGCGCACTTGCGAGCTTGCCGCAGGCAAGTTAAGTCGAGGGGCATCAGGCCCGAGCCGATGTTGATGATTTTTCCGCCAGGATCGGTCATCAGTGGGAGAATGGAGTGGGTGACGAGGTAGGTGCTTAGCAGGTTCACCGACATCGTGCCAATCCAGAGGTCGGGATCGCTTTCCAGGACAGGTCTCGACTCGCCACCGCCGCCCGCATTGTTGACCAGGATGTCTATCCGTCCAAATTTCTGGCGAACGCTTTCTGAGAGCTGCGTGACCTGATCCTTGTCGGTGACATCGGTGACCACGGCGAGCGCTTTCTGGCCGAGCCCTTCGATCTCCCGGGCGACTTCCTGGATCTGGGTCTCGGTGCGTGCGGCCACGCAGATATCTGCCCCTTCTCTTGCGAACGCGAGGGCGATCGCCCTGCCAATTCCTCGGCCGCCTCCTGTGACGAGGACGATCTTTCCGGCGAGTTTCTTTTCTGAATCAGCCACTTGTCGGCTCCTCACTCGGTTGTGAATTCTGCAATGGATTTCTGGAGGTGGGCCTGCCACCCTTTGGCGAGAGAGATCTCCCTTTCTCTCGAGTCGTATCCTTTTGAATTTTCACCGTCGTAATGATCCCTGTACCAATCCACCGTCTGTCCAATCCATTCGGCAATTGGAGTGGTTTGAAAATCGAAACCAGCCTTCGCTTTGCTGAGGTCGTGGATATAGGGTACGGGACGGTTCAATGGGGGCGCATAGGTATCGAGCTCCGGGCTCTGCTTGATGATTTCTCCGGGGACATAGGTGATTTCGCAGACGCTGCCGGCCGCTTTCCAGATGAGGTCGGCCCATCGCTCGGTGGTAACGACCTCTTCCATCGCAATGTGATAGGTCTGGTTGGCCGCGTCCGGGCTGTCGATCGCACGTATGAAGTTTGCCGCGGCGTCGCCTGAGTAGAGGGTCCGGAAAGGCGCACGATTTTCTGCAGGGATGACGATTCCCTTGCCGTCCAGGGCCCGCTGCACCCACCACCACATCCTGCCCGTGGGATCGTCCCAACCCATTACGGCAGGGATTCGTACGATGGTGTAAGGGATGTCAGAGTTTTCCTGCAGCCACTTTTCACAATGGCGCTTGCCCACACCGTAGGGATCTTCACCTTCAGGGTAGGTGTAGTCGAGTGTGGACCATTCCACATCGGATTCCTTGAATGGGCAGTGTGTGTAGAAGTCGAGTTTCCCGTCCATATAGACGGATCCCGTGCTGACCATGACATATCTGCCAATGTTTCCACGGAAGGTTTCGAGTGCAGAGGTGACATCTTCCTTTCCAAAAGCCTGGGTGTCGAGGACTGCGTCGAAGGCTTTTCCTTTGAGCTTGGATGAGAAGTCCTCGCGGTCGCTCCTGTCTCCGGCAATGTGGGTGATCTGCTGCCACCACGCAGGTTTTGTATTGCCTCTGGAAAACAGGGTGACGTGATCGCCTCGTTCGAGAAGCTGTTCTACGACGATCCTGCCCATATACCGGGTTCCGCCGATGATCAGGATTTCCATTTCATTTCTCTCTGGTGGGGGTTTTGTAGTGGATTCTTTCGGTTGGGAGGCTGGCGAGCAATTCGGAGGTGCACTTTTCAGAACCTGTTCCCGCCGCTGCGATTTGTAATCTCCGGAGCGAACTGAAGTATAATCCGGGATTCAGGGGGCTGTCAACCCCGGTCGGTTGGTCGTCTGGCATAGAAAAACGGACGGTGGTTTCACCGTCCGTTCGAGATTGGTTCCCATACGTTTTTATTGCTGGATCAGCACTCTGCGCCGGCCATTTCTCCGCCGAAGATCCCGAGACGTTCTTCCTTGGGGATGTCTACCGTGCTCAAGGGTTTGTAGTGGAACTGGAGCGCCCTTCTTCGTGTTCCGCTGAGATTGGTAGGGCTGCCGTGATGGGTCATGCCGTGCCAGATCAGGCATCCGCCCGGTTTCAAGGGTACCGTCACATCCCGTTTTACTTCGACGTCGGTGTCGCAGATCTGCCAATCTCTTCGCTTGAAGTGATGCTTCGGGCCTTCGCGATGTGAGCCCGGGATGATGTGGAGACATCCATTATCAGGTGTAGCCTCGTCCAGTGCGATCCATACACCTGTGATCATGGTGCCGAGCGGCATGTTGAAGTAGGCACAGTCCTGATGCCAGGGTTTTTCTCTGCCCTGTGGCGGCTTGAGCAAGGCCATGTCCTGAAAAAGCAAGGGTGCTTCACCCATCAGGGTGGTGAGGAGTGAGATGATTTGGGGATGCTCGGATAGATGCTTGAGCCGCGTGTCGTGGTCTACGAATGCGGCGAGTTTGCGGACAGCGGCGTGCCGTTCCTCACGGGTCAGTTCTTTACCCCGCCACGTTCCTTCGATTTGCAAGCCTTTGTACTCCGGGTTTTCGCCCTCTATCAGGTTGTCGATTCCTAGCTGAGCGTCTTCGATTTCTTTGTCTGAAAACACATTGTGCACGACGAGATATCCCTGGTCTCGGAAGAATTGGATCTGTTCATCGGTGATGCTGTCAATGGAGTCGATACCCTTCGCAGATTCCTCATAGCGATAGAGGTCCGGGGCGTGGGTTTCTACGATAAGTTCCTCGGGATCGATGCGTACACTCAGATCTTCGGACTCCCGGGGTCCCAATTCATCCAGCGATTTTGCATTTGACATTCAGGGTTCCTTTGTGCTGTCGTCGATGTTCATCCGTCCAATACTTTGACGTAGAGTTGTCTGTTTCTCGGTCCGTCGAATTCGCAGAAGAAGATGCCCTGCCAGGTTCCAAGAACGAGTTGACCTTTTTGTACGAATACGGTCTCGGAGGTCCCGAAAAAGCATGCTTTTACGTGAGCTGCCGAATTCCCTTCCATATGTCGGTAATTGCTGTCTTCGAACGGGATGATCTTGTTGACGATGTGCAAGACATCGTTAACGACCATCGGGTCCGCATTCTCATTGATCGTTACCGCAGCTGTTGTATGGGGCACATACAGGTGGCATACTCCGGATTGTACGCCGCTTTCCGCTACGGCTTTCTGAATCCGGTCCGTGATTGGTACGAGTTCTGTCCGGTGCTCCGTGCGTACATCGAGTGTCATAATCTATGCTCGATTGAAGTCTGTCCGTGTCTGAATTCGATGAAGAGCTCAGAGGTGGGCCTTAACGCGGCTGATCAAAAATAAGGTTTCCGCCGACACAGGTCAACCTCCAAGCGCCATGTGATTCCAGGATGTGAATTGTTCGGGTAGTCGGTCCATAAATTTCTTACATTGGTTTTCGAGTTTCAGGTGGGAACATTAACTTTTGTTGAAAACAGGAGGCAGGACAATGAAAGCATCGGTGCTTTTCGAACCCGGTCAACCCCTTGAAGTCGAAGATGTGGAGATGGAAGGTCCCAAGGACGACGAGGTGGTGGTACGGATGGTTGCAAGTGGGGTCTGCCATAGCTGTTTGCATACGGCCGATGGGAGTTGGAAGGGTTTTCCGATGCCGATTGTGCTGGGTGACGAAGGAGCCGGTGTGGTGGAAGAGATCGGTCCGGGGGTTCGGGACGTGAAAGTCGGCGATCATGTGATTCTCTCCTGGGCGCCTTCCTGTGGTCGGTGCCATTACTGTGTGACAGGGCGTTCACAGCTCTGTGAGCGAGGTGTACCGAGTATGGGTACGCTGATGGACGGATCTACCCGGATGAATATCAAGGGCAAGCCGGTCTATCACTACGGGTGTGTGTCCTCCTATGCATCTTATTCGGTGATGCCGTCTTCGTGTGCGATTCCCATTCGGAAGGATATGCCCCTCGAAGTCGCCGCGCTGATCGGTTGCTCGGTGATGACCGGCGTGGGCGCAGCAATCAATACTGCAGCCGTTCCGCCCGGAGCGAGTATGGCGGTTTTCGGTAGCGGAGGCATCGGTCTGAATGTGATCCAGGGTGGCGGTCTTGTGGAGGCCCATCCCATTATCGCGGTTGATGTGAACCCGTCGAAGCTCGAGTATGCAAAATCGATGGGGGCGAGCCACACGATCGATGCCAGCCAGGACGATCCGGTGGAGGCGATCAAGGATATTACGGGACGGGGCGCGGATTACAGCTTCGTGGCTGTTGGTGAGGCGAGTGTGATCAATCAGGCCTGGAATTGCCTGGCGCCCGGCGGACTCTGTTTGTTGATTGGGCTTCCGCCGTCTGGATCGACTGTGACGTTCGATACCTGGGATCTGCAGGCCGGAGAGCGGATGATCAAGGGGTGCAAATACGGGAGCGCGAGGACGTGGGAGGATTTCCCCAGGATGGTGGAGCTTTATATGGCAGGCAAATTGAAGATCGATGAGTTGATCACGAAGCGTTATGATCTCGAAGACGCGAATGAGGCCTTTCGAGCACTCGCGGCAGGTGAAAATGCAAGAGGCCTGATCGTCTTTTGATCCAGGTTACGCGACAGCAAATTGAGGTCGGCGGCAGGGAATTCTAAATATCGCTAATCAGGTGAGATCCGGACAGATGGTAATGAACTCTGGATAACGATTGTTTTGTCAGATAACGTCTTGAAAGGGAGCACCGCTAAATGGCAGAACAGAAACCCAATATAATTTTCATGATGGCGGATGCATGGCGTCCTGATTATTTGTCCGCAGCCGGTCACCCGCTTGTGAAGACGCCGCATATGGATGCGCTGGTTGAAGAGGGTGTGATGTGCGACCGATCATATTGCGCTGCCGCACAGTGCGCGCCATCGCGAACGAGTTTTGTTACAGGACTGTATCCTCATACCCACGGGGTTCTGTTCAATCACATCGAGATGCCCGACTGTCACAAGACGATGGGTCACTATTTCTCAAGAGCAGGCTACAAAACTGCCTGGATCGGGAAGGGACACAACTATCCCCCCCGGGTCGACTACGGGTTCGATGTACTGAAACTGAGTGACGGTGGGAACACACCGATCTGGGACGACGACTATTTCCTCTGGCTTCACGATCAGGGGGTCAGCAACGATGCGATTCAGCAATTGTGGGATGATGTTTGGAACTTCCACCAGACACCCTTCGGTCAGTATCGACGGAACGATCACTATATGTCACCGGTGCCGGAAGACCAGGTGATGACGGCGTGGATCACGTGGGAGTCAAGAAAATTCATCGAGGAATCGGTGTCGAAGGATGAACCGTTCTGTGTGTTCGCCTCGCACCACGCGCCGCAAAATCACGATGATCTTCCGGAACCCTACTATTCGATGTATGATCCGAAAGATGTGCCCGAACCGGTGAATGGCAAACTGACCCCCAAACTCGCCCGGATCATCGCAAGTTACGCGGGCAAGGTGAGTATGCTGGACAAGCACGTGGGTGATCTTGTTGAGACACTGAAAGAACAAGGTGTTATGGACAATACCATTATTGTTCTGACAGCAGATCACGCATGTTTTTTGGGCGAGTCCGGGATGCAGAACAAGATGTGGACGCGTGAGTACGATTCGCGCATTCCATTGATCGTCTGGAACCCGAAGCGGTTCGCGCAGGGGATGCGGACCGATGCCTTTATCAGCAATATCGACGTGCTCCCAACGATGCTGGACGCCATTGGTGAGCCGATCCCCGAAGCGATTCAGGGGATCAGTCAATTGGACGTGCTGAAGGGTCAGAAGGATACCATCCGAGAAGTTTTGCTTTGCGAGTCAGGCGAAGCGGGCAAGCAGAGAAAAGGTGTGTGGCATGGAGATTGGAAGCTGCTTTACAGGACGGGAGTCCCAAAAATCGAGATGTACAATTTAAGAAAAGATCCTTACGAGTTGAACGATCTTGGCGAAGATCCTGAGTTCAGGAAAAAGCGAGACGAACTGATTCATCAGATGTTCCTGGAGTATGTGACCACGGAACGCTACCCGAATCCGATGCCGGAGATCGAGGTGAAACGGCAGGCGGGTTGGTTGGGAAGAGTGTAATACGGAGATCGAAATGTCGAAGATTCTGTTGACAGGGTTTGAACCGTGGGGAGAGTGGACTATAAATCCGTCGGGCGAGGTGGCATCTTCCCTGGACGGTCACAAGATTGGCGGGGTCTCAATTGTTACCGGGATCGTTCCAGTGGTCCACGGTGAAGATATCGAGACGGTTCGTCCGTTGATCGAGCAGCACGATCCCGTGGCGGTGGTTTCGATCGGACTTGGTGGATCGAGCGGGCTGAATGTGGAACGTGTAGCCGTAAATATCAAGGAGATCGATTCAGATGAGGGTACTATAGACCTGCCAGTTGTGGAGGGTGGGCCCGACGCATATCTGTCCACTTTGCCTACAAGGGATATGGTCGAGTATATAAGATCGCAGGGTGTGCCGACTCAGCTGTCCTACTCAGCAGGAACATTCCTGTGTAACCATTTGATGTACAGTGTGCTGCATCACCTCAGAGCGTCGGAACGCGATGTGATTTCGGGATTTATTCACATCCCGCCAATGCCGGAGCAAGTCGTCGGATCTGGTCGGCCAAGTATGTCGCTGGATACGGTCCGACAGGGTGTGGTCGCGGCCCTGGAGTGCGTGGAAGACCATATAAGGCATTCCGCTTCTGTGTGATTTGGCTATATTTGTTGCGTGCAGGCCGGGAATTCATATCCACTTTCTTGGGGGACAGATTATGAGATGGATGATCCTGTTCTTAATTGCAGCATTGGCGGGTGTCGGTTCACCTGCGTTTGCCGATCTTCCCGGTGTGCCTGACGAAGAAGAGTCGGATTCCCTGGGTTTGCCTTTGAACCCGATCCGGGCCGGACGGCTCGAGGTGATGCCGATTATGTCGGTCAGGTTTTCGGCCGGAGCAATGGTTTACCGCGCCGGTATATCCGTGGGATATTCCTTGACCAGGGCGCATCAATTTGGGGGCTCATTCGTTATGGGCAACAGGGTGTGGGATAGGGCATCACGACGAGATATCCAGCCTGTTGGCCAAACGCCGCCTGCCACAAGCGGCAATCTGCTGTCTGTAGATCAGGGCTTCGGTTCTTCGTTGACCGGGTTCTACCGGTTGAATCTGCCGATCCGGATTCAGAAAAGAACGTACCCATTTGTCGAGATTTTTGGCGGAAGGGACTTTGGTTGGGGTGATGTGAAAGAGGTGGGTGCAGGCGCAGGTGTGCGGAAGTTCGTGACGCGGCGCACTGCGGTGACCTCTCACTACGCCTTTACGGCGATGTTTGCAGAAGGTCAGCACGTGACCAGACACGTCGTCACGGCGGGCTTCTCGCTCTATTTCAACTGATTTTCAGGATTATATTCAGGGGTATCGTCCGGTTCTCAAGAGGTTTGGGAACCGGATTTTTCTTTTTCCAAATGTAACAGATTCCGGTGATCGGATGCGGGTTGTTCGCACCCGTTCTTTTGTCTATATTGGGGGCCGTTTCCAGGGTCGAGAGCATATGGAAAACTGATGAGGAATAACTGGTGTTTTTCAAGGAGGACGCTGTGGGTCTGTTTTTACTGGATGGAAGGGTGGCGATCGTTACCGGCGCCGGCCGGGGTATCGGGCGAGGGATAGCCGAAGGACTTGCGGCGCATAGCGCCAAGGTCGTGTGTGCTGCCCGAACACGGGCTCAACTGGACGAAGCAGTGGATGTCATTTCTTCGAAGGGCGGCACGGCCATCGCGGTTGAGATGGATATGTCTGATCTGGATTCGGTGAAGGCTGGAGTGGATGAGACGATCGAGCGCTTCGGACAGGTCGATATCCTGGTCAATAATGCGGGTATGAATATCCGGGAACCGATCGAGGAAGTGACGGAAGCGCACTATGACCAGATTATGTCGGTGAATCTCAAGGGGCTGTATTTCCTGTCGCAAGAGGTGTTTGTGCACATGAAGGCCAGGAAGCAGGGGAAGGTGATCAATATTGGATCGTTGACCACGGGGATTGCACTTCACAGTGTGTCCGTATATACGGCGACCAAAGGTGCGGTAGGTCAATTGACCAAGGCCCAGGCCCTGGAGATGGGACCCTTTAACATTCAGTCCAACGCGATCTGCCCGGGTTTCATTCTGACGCCTCTGACAGAAAAGCTGTGGTCCGATCCTACGATGAAAGAATGGGGAAATCGGCGGACCCCTGCTGGACGGCTGGGCGTTCCCGAAGATCTCGTGGGAACGGCGGTGTTTCTGGCGTCGTCTGCGTCAGATTTTGTGACCGGTCAGGAGATTTATGTGGATGGTGGGTTCATGGCAGGAGAGTACTGGCCGACGCCACCTCCAAAGTAGACGCACGAGAGGGTGTGATGGGATACGAGGTCGAGGAAGAAGATTTCTGGGGGGATCCGTTGATCGTGTTGAGCGAAGGCGATGTGAAAGCCCGCATCCTGCCATCGATCGGGTTCAACTGTATCGGATTCAGCCGCCGGGGAGTGGAGCTGATTTATCCTCCGCAGGATGCAGCGTCCCTGAGCGCGAGGCCGAGCGGATTCGGTGTGCCAATCCTGTTTCCGTTTCCGAATCGTATCGAGGACGGCCGGTTCACTTTCGAAGGCGTGGATGTGCAGCTCGATATCCCGGAGACTATCCCGCATACCATCCACGGGTTCGTGTTGAACCGCCCCTGGGAGGTGATTGACCAGGGGGCTTCTCAAGATGATGGCGCCTGGGTGAGTGGAGGGTTTCGGTCCGAAGACTTTCCCGAGGTGACCCGGCAGTTTCCCTTTCCTTTCGAGGTGACAGCGACATATCGGCTGAAGGGTGAGGCGTTGATCCTGGAGATCGAAGGGAAAAATATCGGCGACAAGGTCATGCCGGCAGGTCTGGGGACACACCCTTACTTTCCACTGCCGCTGAACAAGGATGGTGTTCGGGGCGATTGTCGCTTGAAAGTCCCTGGAGATCAGTACTGGCCGTTGAGAGAGGATTGCATTCCAACGGGCGAGCGAGTCGCGGTAACCGGCAAGTATGATTTGCAGAGGTTGACCCCGATTGGTGAGGAGACTTACGATGACGTGTGGTCAGGAGTTGTGTTGACCGATGGCGCAAGCGCGTGTGAATACTTGGACCCGTCGGTGGAGATAGGGGTCAAAATTGAAGCGGATGCTTCTTTCAGGGAGTGGGTGACCTACGCCCCGCCGGATAAACCTGTCATATGCTTTGAGCCCTACACCTGTACGACGAATGCGGTAAATCTCGATTCGAAAGGGATTGACGCCGGGCTGGTCAGGCTTGCGCCCGGAGAGTCGCTGGTGGGGACTATCAGAATCGAGTGTTTGAAAAGGAAGAGTAGCTGATGATCACGGATCGATTGGAACAGCAAATCCATTTTCTGGTCGAGGTCGACAAGCTCAAGAATGTGCTGAGGCAGTCGTATCTGACGGATGGACAGAGGCGGGAAAATGACGCCGAACACTCCTGGCACTTTGCCTTGATGGCGATAATGCTCGCTGAATATTCGAAGGCGGAGATCGACACTCTGAGAGTGGTGAAAATGGCGCTCATTCACGATCTGGTCGAGATCGATGCCGGAGATACTTTCGCGTACGATGAAACTGGAAATGAGACGAAGGAAGCGCGAGAAGAGCTGGCCGCTGAACGCATTTTCAATCTACTTCCCGAGGATCTCGCCGAGGAGGTCTTCGGTCTGTGGCGGGAGTTTGAGGCGAAGGAGACGCCGGAAGCCAGGTTTGCGGCTGCACTGGATAGATTCCAGCCGATTTTGCTGAATTACCACGCTGGCGGGAAGACCTGGGAGAAGCACGACATTTCTAAAGCGCAGGTGATGGAGCGCAATCTACACATGTCAGACGGGGCGCCCGATTTGTGGGCCTACGCGAAGAAGCTGATCGAACAAGCTGTGGAGAAGGGATATCTCAGTACCGATTCCATCGAGGAGGACTGACGGTGGGGCTCGCGACGAGTGTAGAACACAAATGTCGCGGGAGGCATGAAGGATCTGGTGTGCTGCTGACCGAGCCCGGGGGCTACAGTGCGTTGCTCTGTCATAACTGTCTGAGGTGAAAATGTCGAAGTTGAATTTGTCCGGACGATACTATCGCCTTTTTCCACCTGAGCGCTTTCTGGGTCACGCAGAGGAGCCGTTGAGTCTTGATACCAAGTCCACTGCGTTTCTTGCCGTCGATGTCTATGGTTTGGGCTTTGCTGAGGAAGATGAGGCAGCCCACGCGTACCCTACGATGAGTCTCGAAGCGAGTTTTGAAGCGGAGAAGGAGATCGTGGTGAATCACGTGCGCCCTGCAATGGATGCCGCCAGGCGCGTGGGCGTGCCGGTCATTTACGTCAATAACAGCGCTCCCAGAATCGGAATGAATGATTCCGAGATGGGAAAGCTGGCGTCGCGGTCCTGCGATCTGGAGTGGGATGACTGGGGTTCTGAAGACAATGTGGACCCCCGCGAGTATGTGTTCGGGGCTTCGACGGCCGTGAAGTTTTCAAAGATTATGGAACCGCAGCCTGACGATTACTTCATTCGGAAGCACGCGTACAGCGGGTTTTTTCAGACAAGACTTGACGGACTGCTTAGGAATCTGGGGATCAAGACGTTGATCTGTGTGGGGTTTGCTCTGGATATGTGTCTCCACTGTACGATGATCGATGCGATGAATCTGAATTACCAGGTGGTTTTGCTGCGGGATTGTGCAATGGCGGTCGAACTGCCGGACGAGGTTGAGGAGTTGTCGTTTACGAAGCGGATGATCAAGTGGACGGAATACGCAGTGGGCCATTCGGCCACTTCAGAGGATTTCATTCGGGCGTGTGATGCGCTCTGAGTATCAGGGACGTGTGTCAGAGGATGACCAGGTCCTGACTGGGAGCAGATGATGAAGGTGACGAAGGTGAAGACCAGGGTACTGGCCATTCCGAACAATGAGCCGTACTACTACAGTCAGGGCGTTGGCGAGGGTGTGAACTGTGTTCTGGTTGAGGTGGAGACGGATGAGGGGATCACCGGTATTGGTGAGGCGTGCGGTGACCGCTCTGCCGAGGCGATCGTCGAGGTGGTCAAAGCGGCAGCCCGGGCGATCGAAGGGCATAGCCCTTTCGATATCGAGGCGTTTCTGCATCGGTTCTATCGGGTGGGAAAGTGGGACGATATGCGCAGATTCGCCAACCAGGCTGTTGCTGGCGTGGAGATGGCGCTTTGGGACATTGTAGGCAAGGCATGCGGTCAGCCGGTCCACCGCCTGCTGGGCGGTATGGTCAAGAAGCGGTCGAGCTGTTTTGCATTCCTTCAGGGGAATGATCCCGGGAAGCTTGCGGGAGACGCGAAGCGGTGGTACGATGAGGGTTTCGAGGTGATTTATGTGAAGGTGGGCCTCGGCTACGAGCGCGATCTGGCCTGTGTAGCGGCAGTGAGGGAAGCGGTGGGTAAAGATGCGAAGATTCGGGTGGATGCCAATCAGGCGTGGCAGGTTGGTGAGGCGATTCATACGCTTCAGGCAATGGTTCCTTACCGGATCGATTTTGCGGAACAGCCCGTTCACTGGACCAATCTGGAAGGTATGGCCAGGATTCGGGAAGCCGTTCCCATTCCAATCGCGATCGATCAGGGGTGTTTTACCGAATTCGAAGCCCTTCGCGCGATCCAGCAGCGGGCAGCCGATGTGATTACGGTTGGACTCCATGAGGCCGGAGGGATTCTGGGACTCAAGAAGGTAGCCACGGTAGCATCGGCAGGCGGGCTTCCCATTTGCCGGCACGGGGTGATGGGAGAGACGGGGATCACGACGCTCGCATCTTTGCAGGTCCTGGCGACCATTCACAATCAGGTCGATGGCCACCAGGTAATGCATCAGTTGCTCGAGAACGATACGATCCGGCCGGGGCTTCTGATGTTCGATAAAGGTCACCTGGAGGTTCCTGATAGGCCCGGTTTGGGGATCGAACTGGATCTGGATATGGTTGAAAAGTATGCGGGACGGTACGAAACTCAAGGTCCCTATCACAATATCGTCTGAGCATTTTCTCGGCCTGGAAAGTATCTACTGGCGCGGGATCATTCGACGGATTATTTTTAGATGTGCATTTACTGTCGGTCGGCAGTCGCGGGCGTCTTGCACGGGATTCCACTGACATCGAAAAGGAGTAATTCATGAGGTTAAGTGCAGGCGTCAGATACACGGTGGGTCTGGTTTTTCTGTTGCTGATGTTTGGAGCTGCAGGGACGCAGGCAGAGGAGAATAAAGCGTCTAAGGCGCCGGTTTATCCTGGTGCGCCGGAAGATGTGCACCCCAGAATGGTAGGTACTCAGGCGCCAACCGCCAGTCTGAAGTCATCGGATGGCAATCCGTTCGATCTGGCCAGGGCGATCTCGAAGAAACCTGCGGTCCTGGTATTCTACAGAGGATATTGGTGACCCCATTGCAACAGGCATCTGGTTCAGCTGCAGGGTTTGAGCGGTAAACTGTCGGAGATGGGATATCAGATGCTCGCCATCAGTCCGGATCCGCCGGAAAAGCTGGTGGGGACGATCGAGAAGCACGGTTTGACCTTTCCGCTCCTGTCGGATGCGGATCTGTCTTTATCCAATGCTTTCGGTATTGTCTTTCAGACAAAGGGGCGACGGGCGCTCCCTGTGCCCGCAGTATATATTGTGGGCACAGGCGGGTTGATCACGTTCAATTTTGTGCATCCGAAATACAGTGTTCGTCTGGATCCCGATGTCCTGCTTGCGGCAGCCAGGGCAGGAATTAAGGAGTAGCATTTTTAGTGAGCATATGAAAGGCTCAATCACATTCAGGGAGGATGAGGCATGGCACAGGTGTGGAAACCCGAACCGGAGTTGCTGGCGTCTTTGGATGCGGGAATTCCAAAGATTCTCGGCTCACAGAAAGAGAACGGTCAGTTTGGTACAGAGCCCTGGATATCCACAGACCAGAATGTGATGTTCCCCCTGGCCGTGGCCTGGCATCTGGAGGGAAGCGCCTATCACCACAGTGACGAGGTGCTCGATGCCATCATTCGTGGTGGTTATGCGATGATCGAGGAGCAGGACGAGGATGGGATGGTCATTTTCAGGAAGAAGGACCAGTCCACCTGGGGACAGATCTACCAGCCGTGGGTCTACAGTCGGTGGATAAGAGCCTATCACCTCGTTGGAAAGGCGATGCCGGACGACGCCAGAAAGAAGTGGGACGAGGGGCTTCTCCTTGGATACGAAGGCATATCCGAAAAGGCGATGCGTCATGTACACAATATTCCTGCGCATCATTCAATGGGTCTTTATTGCGCGGCAATGGTCTTTGATAGAGACGAGTGGAAGCAGCAATCGAAGGAGTTTATGGCTAAAGTCGTGGCGGAGCAGTCTCCCCACGGGTGGTGGCCGGAGCACAAGGGGCCTGTGGTGGCCTACAATTTTGTTTATTCGGAGGCACTGGGCGTCTACTATTCTATGTCGCGGGATGAGGATGTGCTGGAGTCCCTCGAACGCGCTTCCAGGTATCACGCCAACTATACGTATCCTGACGGGAGTCCGGTAGAGACTGTGGATGGGCGCAATCCGTATCATGAAGGCCTGAGACTGCGGGGCGGCGGCTTCACGTTTTTAGCGATTGGCAGAGGATATATTGCACAACAGCACAGACATCATCTGGCAGCCGGAGAAGAATTCAATCCAGACTACGCGGCTCACCTGCTGCTTTATGGTGAAGAGGGGGAGGTCGAAGAGACGGCCGCCGGCAGAGATCGCCACGTGTATCAAATGGGAGACGAGGCGCTGACGGTGAGGCGCAAGCCCTGGTTCTGTTGCCTGTCTGCATTCGTATGTGAACTTCCAGGGAACAGATGGGGACAGGATCGCCAGAATTTCGTGAGTGTATTTCACGACAAGGTGGGTTTGATCATAGGTGGAGGGAATACGAAACTCCAGCCGCTCTGGAGCAATTTCACAGTTGGGGATACATCACTGATGAAACACGCGCAGGGTGAGTCGGATCCGGACTTTGGACCTTTCGAGGGACTGATTCACGCACCGGATAACCTATCTTACCGGGATGAAGATGCTCCGGGTTTGGACTTCGAATATGGCGAGGAGAGGTGTTCGGTTACACTCACACCCACAGGTGACGAAACATTGACGGTGTCCTGTGAGGCTACCAGCAATTCTGGACGGCCGGTTGAGGGGCACCTGACACTTCTGCCGCATATGGGACAGACGATCAGTTTCTCATCCGGGGACAGTCAGGAACTCGGTGAAGACGGTTTTGAAAAGTCGGGTGAGTCCTGGATCGAACACGCCGGGTGGCGGCTGTCGATCCCGGATGGTGCAAAAGTGGTGTGGCCGGCACTGCCCCACAATCCATATCGAAAGGGCGGCGAGTCCACTGCGGAAGAGGGAAGGATCGTGGTGGTTTTGCCATTTTCGAAGTCGACGGGAAAATACGAACTGGCCATTGAGGTGCTTTAGATCTGCTAAATGTATCGTTTGGAAGTAATTGTTGTGTGTTGACTATTGTCGTTGACCTACCCAGAACGCTGTGTGGGTGGAAATTCCAAAGCTGAGCGCCAGGAGAGGGGGTGATGTGTTCGGTACGAACACCCGATTCAACCCCTTTCTTTGCTCGGCGGGTCTCGAGAAGGGTCGGGAAGAGAGATGGTCGCTGAAGAAACAATGCTGGTGATCGTGGATGTCCAGGGAAAGCTGGCGCACGCGATGTTCGAGAAGGAGCGCCTGTTCCGCAATTTGCAGATTGTGATTCAGGGAGCTCATATTCTCGAAATTCCAATCCTGTGGCTGGAGCAATATCCAGAAGGGTTGGGAGCCACGATCCCCGAGATCGGGGCGTTACTGGCAGATGAGGAGCCGATTGCGAAGACGTGTTTCAGTGCCTGTGGCGCCGAATTATTTATCGAACGAATGGGTGAGTTGGGGCGGAGACAGGTGCTGATTGCGGGGATCGAGTCACATATCTGTGTGTATCAGACGACAAGGGATTTGCTTTCCAGACAGTTCGAAGTGGAGGTGCTCGCTGACGCTGTTTCTTCCCGTACAGTCGAGAATCGGAACCTCGGTTTGGAGAGGATGCGTGAAGACGGCGCGCGCTTGACATCGGTGGAGATGGCTTTGTTCGATTTGCTGAAGGAGGCGGGTTCACCACAGTTCAAAGAGATCGTGAAGCTGGTGAAGTGAGCCGAGAGGAGAGATGAAGTGGATCAGGTGAAACTGGGTGTGGTAGGTCTGGGTCTGATGGGTGACAGATTTTCTCGACTGATTTCCGAGTCTCCGCGGGCCGAATTGACTGCTGTGGCAGATGTGGCGCCCGACCGGGTGAATGAGGTGACCGGGAAGTGGGGTGGTCGTGGATACGCAGGTGTGGATGAGATGCTGGAGAAGGAGCCAGGGCTTGAAGGGCTTGTTGTTGCGACCTCCGATCAACATCATGTCGGGCCGGCGGTTGCCGGGGCGCAGGCGGGCAAACATCTGTTCGTGGAGAAGCCGCTTGCACTGAATCAGGAGGATTGTACGTCGATCATCACTGCGGCGGATTCCGCGGGTGTGACCTTGCTGGTCGGGCAGACTTTGCGTTTCGATCCGAGATATGCAACGGCCAGAGGAGCGATTCGGGAAGGTACCCTGGGTGAGCTGGTGCATACGTTTTCACGCAGAAACAATCCTCCAACGGTGGTTGAGAAGTATCGTGACCGCGTGTCGGTGGCGTTCTTTCTCGGAATTCACGATATAGATTTTTTGATCTGGGCGATCGATGCGAAGGTGAGTCGTGTTTTTGCGTCCGGAAGACGTGGGATTCTTTCGGCGCAGGGCCTGGATCTCGACGATACCATTTTCAGCATTCTGGACTGGGACAACGGTGTGGTTTCCTGTCTTGAAAATTCCTGGTGGGTGCCTGCGAACGCCCCGGGGAGGATGTATACACATCTTTTCGAAGCAGAGGGTACGGAAGGGGAGGTCCACATCGTGCCCGAGCAGACAGGACTGACCGTTCGAACGCAGGGGATTTGTGATTATCCCAACGCGATTTATGCACCTGAGGTCGAGGGTCGTCTTGGGGGCACCTATCGGGATGAGATCGAGCACTTCGTCGATTGTATCACCACCGGGTGTTCACCACTTGCTCCAGGGGCGGAAGCCATGCGTGCGGTGGCCGTGGTTCAGGCGATTCACGAGTCCATTAAAACAGGACAGCCTGTGGATGTCTCTATATGAACAGGCTTTGGTTCGCATTTGACCGTTGAGGAAACCGGATGGCGAATTGGCAGAGATACGAGGAACTGCGCCCGGACAGGTTGGCGGGTATCGTCAATGAATCTCCTGTGCTTTTCTGGCCGCTTGGCTTGCTGGAGCACCACGGGTGGCATCTGCCGGTGGGGTATGACGGGATCAAGGCATCGCGAACCTGTATCCGGGTTGCCGAACGGACAGGAGGCGTGCTTCTACCCACAATGTGGTGGGGTGGGGGAGGCGGACACGGCGAGTTCAACTGGACGGTTTATGAACCGGAAGAGGCGACGGCACAGATTCTGGTGCGAACAACCGAGCGATTGATCGAGTTCGGGTTCAGGGTGCTGGTCCTTTTGGCCGGCCACTACCCCTGGCAAAGTACCCTTGCGAAACATCTTCCTGCCATTCAGGAGGCGAATCCCGGGGTCCTGCTGTTGTGGGGAACCGAAATGACCATTTGCGGAGATGCGATCAAACTGAAGGGTGATCACGCAGCGCTCGAGGAAACCTCCTTTGGTCTGGCTCTGTTCCCTGAGTTGATCGATATGCAGGCGATGCAGTCGGGAAGAGACGTCACTGCGTGGCCCGGTGGCAAGATTCCTTCAGAACAGCATCCTGCGGTGTGTTTTGATCCGGACGATCCTTTGTTCGCGCAAATGGGTGAGGATTCGAGGAATGCAACCGCTGAAAGGGGAGAGGAGGGCATCTCTCGAGTGGTGGATCATTTGTCTGACACGATCGAAGCGTTTCTGGCCGGGAAAAATGACGACCGATAGTATCGGAGAACTGCAAGGGTGACGGAGAAAGCGCATGGGTGAGTCGCTGAAGGAGTTGATGAATAAGAGTTTTGACAGTTATCCGGAACGCACCGCTGTCCGCGTGCTGAGGCAGTCGGACCAGGCAGGAGACCGGGGGCTGAGATACGTACCCATGACCTATCAGCATTTGAGGGATCAGCGAGACCGTCTGGCCTCGGGAATTTCGCAGTCCGGGGTGGAGAAGGGGCAGCGTGTCGGCATCCTCACGGATGGCGGACTCGAGCCGTTGCTGATTTTTCTGGCTACCGATATGCTCGGCGTTTCCTCTGTGCCTTTCTGCAATAAACAGTCGGATGAGATTTTGATCCACGGGATCAACCACTCTGGGATCGTGATGCTGTTTTGCGACAGCAAGAGCTTTGAACAGGTCAAACGAATCGCGCCGCGTCTCGATCGGCCTTCGAGAGTGGTGTTGACGGAGGGACATGGAAATGGAGTGGAGTCCTTTTTCGATCTGATCAGGCTGGGCGCGGATCAGCCTGCACCGGATGTGGCGGTCGATTCGGAAGACGAGTCGAAGGTGATTTACACATCCGGTTCGTCTGGCATGCCCAAGGGTGTGGTTCAGACAAATGGGAATATTGTGGAGAACGTGAGGTCTATCTGGGACGTGGTGGCATTGAAGGAAGACCTGATCCTGTTCAAGTCGGCGCCGGACTATCACACGCTGGGTATTCTGAATATCTACTATCCCCTGGCGAAGGGGTGGTCTCTGGATCTGGCAAGATCTCCAGACCGCGTGCTGTCTGATGTGAGGCATTCCGAACCCGAGGGGTTTCTGACAGTTCCTTTGGTATTGGACAAGGTTTACGGGAATGTTCGGAAAGAGATCAATGCAGGAGGTACGCGCGGCAAATTGATTGGTTGCGCCGTTCGAGCGAAGCAGAACATTGCGCGGGGAAAAGGGTCGATTGCCGATTGGGTGGTGCACGGCACGTTCGGCAAAAAGGTTGTGCGTCAGATCAAGGAGAAGCTGTCAGCGAGAGTTGGCAGCAGACTGCAGCTGCTGATTGTGGGTGCCGCAAAGGCGGATCCGGAGGCGCTGGATTTCTTTCAGGATGTGCTGGATATCACGGCCTTCGAAGGATACGGAACAACAGAATGCGCTCCTCTGATTGCGGTTAATACACTGGCAGGACAGAAGACCGGTACCGTTGGCCGACCCCTTCAGGAGGTGCGGATTGTGACCGAGGCAGGTGAAGACGTCGGCTATGGGAATCCGGTTTTGGCCACATACCGTGGCTCCGGAGAACAGATCGGTGAACTCTGGGTCCACGGTAGTCACGTGATGCGGGAATATTTGAGGGATCCGGAGCAAACCGGGAAGACGCTTGTTGCAGATGAACATGGCAAGCGCTGGTATCGGACCGGTGATCTTTTCAGTATGGATGATGAAGGATTTCTCACTTTCAGAGGACGTCTGGGCAGGCAGTTCAAGCTCAGAAATGGCGAGTTTGTGAATCCAGAATTGCTCGAGCGTATCTACGCCCGGGTGCCACTCGTCGAGCACGTACTCGTGTGTGGGAATCAGAATCGCACATTTCCGCTGCCCATTGTAACGGTGAATGTCGAAGAGGCCCGGAATCAGACCGACCTGGGGAATTTGCCGGAAGATGATGATGATCTGAGGCGGCATCCCGCCATCGCCGAACGGATTAGAGAACGTTTGTTGAAGGAGGCCACTGAGGCCGGAGTACCGGGTCACGAAAGGCCCCAGCGGGTACTTGTGTTGACCGACCCGTTGAGTGAGGACTCCGGAACATTGACCAAAGGTCTGAAGAAGATCGTTCCGAAAGAGATTGTTAAGCAGAATGAGGATCGGATCGAAGAGACTTACGCTGCTTGATCGGTTATCATAGAGAATAGGAAGGAGTAAACATATGCCGACGTTTTCGGCAGACGAACTGCGCAGGATAGGTCGGGAGATTTATGAGCATGCGGGGGCCACCCCCCACGAGGCGGAGACGGTGGCGAATCTGCTCGTGGAATCGAGTCTGATGGGTCACGATTCACACGGTGTGATGCGTCTGCCTCAATACGTCGTGGGGATTCAGTCGGGACAGATCAAACCCGGTGCGGTTGTCGAGGTGGAACGGGAGACAGCGGCATCTGCGGTGCTGAATGGCAACTGGGGATTCGGGCACGTGACGGCGGTCGAGGCGATGAAGATCGCGATACAGAAGGCGCGTGAGGCATCCGTCGGGTTGGTGACGGTTCACCGGTCCAACCACGTGGGCCGCCTGGGTGCATATCCGCCAGCAGCGGCGGAAGAAAATATGATCGGGCTCCTGACCAATAACGGTCACGGTGGTGATCTGGCGATGGCCCCCTGGGGCGGCATCGGTCGTATTCTCCCAGCGAACTGTCTGGCGGTCGCCTTTCCTTCGGCAGGAGACTTTCCCTTGGTTCTCGATTTGACCACCGCGGTGGCCGCGGGGGGAAAAGTTCGCGTGACTCTGGCGCGAGGGGAGACGATGCCGGAAGGCTGGATGATGGATCACGAAGGCAATCCAACGATCCATCCGGAGGACTACATAACAGATCCGAAAGGCGCATTGCTGCCGTTTGGCGGGTTGGTCGGTCACAAGGGATCCGGGTTGGCGATGGCGATCGATATTCTTTCTGGCGCACTGTCTCCGGCCGGATGTTCCAGGGAAAATTCTGAGGTGACGGGTAACGCCTTGTTCGTTCAGGTGATCAATGTGGAGGCTTTCCAGCCGCTCGAGAATTTCAAGAAGGAAGTGGCCAGGTTCGTGGACTATGTGAAGTCTGCAGATCCAGCGCCCGGATTCGAAGAAGTGCTCGTGCCCGGTGAGCGGTCACACCGGACCAAGCAAGAGCGGTTGGCGAACGGAATTCCGGTGGTGGACAGTACCTGGGAGAAGATCGCAGAGGTTGCGAAGAAACTGGGTGTCGCAGTCTGAATGGTCGAAGGCCGGATCGCGCTCTGGGAATCGGGTAGTTCAGATGTGGAGAGATTTTTTGACGGGTGGTTTGAGAATTAGCAACACGTGTTGAATTTGAGGAGGTTGAGATGTCAGATGAGATCAGAGCCGGGGCCGAACAGGCCAGAGCAGCCGCCCTGGTGCTGGCCCAGTCTACAGAGACGGATCGCAACCGAGCCCTGGAGGCGATCGCTTCTGCGTTGGAGGAAAGTGCCAATGCGATATTCGAAGCGAACCAGCGAGACCTGGACGCCGGGAATCAGTTGATGGCCGAGGGCAAGTTGACAGAGGCCCTGGTCTACAGATTGAAGCTGGATGAGAAGAAGCTCGCCCGGGAGGTGGTGGTAGGCGTCAGGAGCGTGAAGGATCAAGAGGATCCCATCGGGAAGACTCAGATGGCGACGGAGCTGGATGAGGGATTGAATCTGTTCCGGGTTTCAGTGCCGATTGGTGTGATCGGTGTTGTGTTCGAATCCAGACCGGACGCCCTGGTGCAGATCGCATGTCTTTGTCTGAAGTCCGGCAATGCGGTTCTCCTGAAGGGGGGCAGCGAGGCGCTGCATACGAACCGGATACTTGCGCAGATTATGCAGAACGCCACCCGGGGTCTCCCGGGTATTCCCGAAGGCTGGATGCATTTACTCGAAGCTCGTGAGGATGTGCAGGCGATTCTGGATCTTCACCATCTGGTGGATCTGCTCATTCCCAGAGGCGGAAATGATCTTGTTCAGCACATTATGAACAATACGAAGATTCCAGTGATGGGTCACGCCGATGGCATCTGTCACGTTTATGTGGATGCAAAAGCGGATGAAGATAAGGCGAGAAGGATTTGTCTGGATTCCAAGACCCAGTATCCGGCGGTGTGCAATGCCGCGGAGACCCTTCTGGTTCACAAGGATGTGGCCGAGCGTCTCATTCCGGGAATCGTGGAAGATTTTGTGAATGCCGGAGTGGAGATCAGGGGAGATGAAACGGTGCGTGCTTGCGGGGGTGAACGGGTGCTGCCGGCCACGGAGGCCGATTGGGCGACCGAATACCTGGACCTGATTGTTGCGATCAAGGTGGTCGAAGGTCTCGAGGCGGCGATCGATCATATCAATCACTTCAGTTCCCATCACACGGATGCGATCGTTACGGAGGATAAAGAGGCCGCCGGGCGATTCTTGAGAGCTGTAGATTCAGCATCCGTTGTACACAATGCGTCGACGCGGTTCGCCGATGGTTTTCGTTATGGTCTGGGTGCAGAGGTTGGCATCAGTACGAATCGCCTGCACAGCCGTGGTCCGGTGGGGTTGGAAGGTCTTGTGATTTACAAATATGTCCTCGAAGGTGGCGGCCAGATTGTGGGAGACTATATGGGGGATGACGCCCGGTCTTATACGCATCGCGTGCTGGATGCATCCTGGAAGAGAGAGGGTTGATGAAGTATAGCATCACCATATGGCACATCTGGCGAGCGATTTCCGGCTGTCTGCTCACAGCGGTGCTCGGGTGCGCGGCCGCACAGCAAACGGCGAGTCCGGATATACCAAAGGCGACTGCCGGGACAGTAACGGATATGCCCATCGATACACTCGTGACGGTGGGAGAATTGCCGAATGGGCTCAAGTATTTTATCCGGGAGAACCGGAAGCCCGAGAGTCGAGCCGAACTCAGGCTGGTGGTGAATGCAGGTTCGCTGATGGAAGACGACGACCAGCAGGGTCTGGCGCATTTTGTTGAGCACATGGCCTTCAATGGTACACAGAATTTTCCAAAACAGAGCCTTGTGAATTATCTGGAGTCCATCGGTCTGAGATTCGGTCCCGATCTGAATGCCCAGACCAGTTTCGACGAGACGGTCTACATCCTCCAGGTTCCCACCGACAGCGTTCGCATTGTTGAGCAGGCGTTCGAGATTATGGAAGACTGGGCTTCTAGGGTGAGTTTCCAGTCTGAGGAGATCGAGAAGGAACGCGGTGTTATCATCGAGGAATGGCGGTCGAGACTCGGGGCTGGGGCACGTATATACAAACAGCAGATACCGGCGATCTACCATAAATCTAGATACGCCGATCGGATGCCGATTGGCGTGAAGGCGGTGCTGGATACGTTTAGGCACGAGCGGATCAAGGATTTCTACAGGAGTTGGTACCGACCCGATTTGATGGCGGTGATCGCTGTTGGTGATTTCGAGGCTGCGAGGATAGAAGAGTTGATCCAGACTCATTTTGGTCGCGTACCTGAAGCTGAATCCCCGCGGCCAAGGCCAGTATATACGGTGCCCGATCACGAAGAGACGCTGTTTTCCATTGTGTCTGATCCTGAGGCATCGTGGTCAAGTGTAAATATCTATTTCAAGAAGGATGCCCGGGCACAGGGCAATGTAGAGGCCTACAGGCAGTCGCTTGTGGAATCGCTGCATACAAGGATGCTCAACGAACGTTTTCGCGAGCTCAGCAAGATCCCTGATGCGCCATTTCTCTCGGGACGCTCGGGTCGTGCACTTCTGGCGCGCTCGAAGGAGGTGTATTCCCTTTCCGCCAGGGTAAAGGAGGGTGGTGTTCTGCCAGGACTTCAAGCTCTTATTATCGAGGCCGGGCGTCTGAAGCAGCACGGGTTTACGGATACCGAACTGGCCAGAGAAAAGGTGGAGATGCTTCGGAGTATCGAACAGGCGTACCGGGAAAAAGACAAGGTGAGATCTGGTGCATACGCTTCGGAGTATATCCGGCACTACCTTACCGGTGAACCGATTCCCGGACTGCCATTCGAATATGATCTTTACAACAAGTTGATCCCGGGAATCGCGATCGAGGAGATCAATGGACTCACAGATGCCTGGATGACCGATCACAACAGGGTGATCCTCGTGGACGGGCCGGAGAAGCCCGGAGTGACCCTGCCGGACAGCACGGAACTGCTGGCGATGATCGATGAGGTAGAGACGTTCCAGTTCGATCCGTATATCGATGAGTCCTCGGATCTCCCGCTTATGGAGTCGCTCCCGAAACCCGGGACTGTTGTAGAGGAGCGCGCAATTGCCGAGTTGGGTGTCTATGAATGGACCCTCGGAAACGGTGTAAAGGTGGTTCTGAAGCCCACCGATTTCGAGAATGATCAGGTGATTTTTACCGCTTTCAGTCCTGGCGGACACTCGCTGGTATCCGACGAGGATTACCTGGCTGCGTCTACCGCGACACACGTGCTTAGGGAGTCCGGTGTCGGCAATTTTAGTTTGCTGGAAATCCGCAAGAAATTGTCAGGCAAGCTGGTGAGTATCTCACCCTGGATCGGAGAGATTCACGAGGGTATGTCAGGCAGCGCCTCCGCCCGGGATGTGGAGACGCTGTTCAAGATGATCCATCTGGCGTTCACAAAACCCCGGACAGACAGCACCGCTTTTGTGGCGTTCAAGGAAAAACTCAGAGGGTTGATGGAGAACAGGAGTGTGAGTCCAGGCGCGGCATACGAAGATACTATTCAGGTTACGTTGTCGCAGAATCATCACAGGGCAAGAATCTGGACCCTCGAGATGCTTGAGGAGATGGATCTGATGAAGTCATTCCAGATCTATAAGGACAGGTTCGCCGATGCGAGTGACTTTACCTTTATTTTTGTGGGAAATTTTGATGTCGATGCATTCCGGTCGCTGGTCCAGGTGTATCTGGGATCGCTTCCTTCTCTGGGCAGGCAAGAGACCTGGCGGGATGTCGGGCTGCGCGCACCCAGTGGTGTGATCGAGAAGACGGTGCGCAGAGGGCTGGAAGCAAAGAGCAGCCACCGCCTTGTTTTCTCCGGTCCGCTGGAATGGAGTCGCCAGGCCGAATACGATCTGAACGCCATGACTCAGGTGTTGAGCATAAAGCTCAGGGAAGTAGTCCGCGAGGCCCTCGGCGGATCGTATGGTGTTGGTGTCTGGGGAGCAGCCGACCGCTTCCCGAGAGCACGTTACTCTGTAACCCTGGATTTCGAGTGCAGTCCGGACCGCGTCGAGGAGTTGACGGGGGTGGTGTTCAGCCAGATTGACAGTCTCAAGAGATTTGGAACTACTGAGGCGTATCTCCAGAAGGTGAAGGAGAGTCAAAGAAGGTCGCGCGAGGTCGCTTTGAAGGAGAACCGGTTCTGGGGTCGTGCATTGCAGAATCGGTATGTGAATGGGGAAGATCCGAAGCTGATTCTGTCGTTCGATCAAAAAGTGGATGGTCTGGATCTGGCTTCTGTGCAGAAGGCGGCCAACGCGTATCTGGATACCAGTAATTATGCGAGGTTCGTGTTGCTTCCTGAACTGAAGGAGTGATGTGAGACCGGGGGGAGGGAGACTGTGAGTGCATCTCGTATTCAGGACAGCCACAGGGCACTGGAAATTCACCGTGCCATGGAGGTGGGCAGGGAATCATATCTCGATTACATGACCTTTCGTTCCAATGGTGCCCCGATGTTCACGGAGATTTTCGGGCCGCTGCTCGGATTGGAGGAAGAGTGGCGCAACCAGGGTGCGAGTGAGGCAGAAATCGATTTTTCCGTGTTCCGGTACAGGCGGCCGATGACGCATTCGGTTGGGGTGAATACCGGATGGTTAGGCGGAGGACCTCAGACGATTTTAGAGGACAATGAGGAATTTACGGTCGCCATCGACAAGTATGGCAGACGGGTGAAGTTGATCAAACGATCCGCCACCTTGCCGCTACCTCTGGATTATCCTGTTGCGTCTATGGACGATTGGCTGAGGGTGAAGGAGCACTACGTATTTTCGGACGAGCGATTCGGGGACGACTGGAAGCAGCGCGCCCTGGATGCGCGAGAAAAAGGCCTGGTTTTGCAGGTGAGCATTCCAGGAGGCTTCGACGAGCCGAGACAGTTGATGGGCGAGGCCCACTTGTGTGAGTCCTATTACACCCAGCCCGAATTGATTCTAGATATGCTGGAAACCATGGGGAAAACCGCTGTTCGGATTCTGGATCGCGTTACGAATGAAATTCCTGTGGACCAGTTGTTCGTGCACGAGGATATGGCGGGCAAGAGTGGTCCCCTGGCCGGTCCGAAACAGGTGGAGACGTATATAAAGCCCTACTACAGGATGGTCTGGGACTTGCTCGAATCCCGAGGCGCACGTGTATTCTCGCAGGATTCAGATGGTGATATGAATCCCGTAATCCCGGCATTTCTGGATGCCGGGATTAATCTTATGTACCCGAACGAACCGGCAGCGGGCATGGATATCGTGAAGATCCGAGAGGAATACGGGAACAGATTGGCGTTCATGGGAGGAATCGACAAGCACGTGATCCGTCGCAGCCAGGAGGAGATCGAGGCGGAACTGGAGTACAAGATTCCGCCCATGGTTGAATCCGGTGGATGTCTGCTGGGTCTAGACCACAGGATACCGAACGGGACACCGGTGGAGAGTTACAGGTTTTACATTCGCAAGGTGTGGGAGATTTTGGAAAGAGAGTATGACGGGGAGATTCCGGTACCGTCTTAAGTGCTCAGCTATGACATGCGATCAAGCTCAGGAGGATGGAAATGAATCGGTTCAAGAAAGCTAGCGAGATCAAGGTGGGTGTGATTGGTTACGGCGGCGCGTTCAATATGGGCAGAGAACATCTCAAGGGCATGACCGAGGCGGGGATGTCTCCTACCGCGGTTGCCGAGATTGATCCGGATCGGCGAAAGGTGGCAGAAGAAGATTTTCCGGGTATTCGTGGCTTCGATTCGGTGTCCCGAATGCTCAAGACGTCCGACGTAAATCTGGTGGTGTTGATTACGCCCCACAATACGCACGCTAAGCTCGCACTTCAATGCCTGCGAGCCGGCAGGCACGTGATCAGCGAGAAGCCGCTCGCCATTACGACAGCGGAGTGCGCTGCTATGATTCGTGAGGCCAAAAAGCGTCGTTTGCTCCTGTCTACCTATCACAACCGGCACTGGGATGGGTGCGTTCTGGAGGCGGTTCAGCACATCGTCAAGGAGAAGGCCATTGGCGATGTCTATCGGATCGATGCCCACATCGGCGGATACGACCAGCCGGGTGACTGGTGGAGAAGCAGCCGCAAAATTTCAGGTGGTATTCTTTATGACTGGGGGGTCCATCTTCTCGAGTATGGCCTTCAGATTATCAGGTCCGATATGGTAGAGGTCAGCGGGTATGCCAAATCGGGTTTCTGGGCTTCCAACACGGTTTGGAAGAAGGATACCAATGAAGACGTTGCCTCTGCGGTGGTGCGTTTCAAAAAGGGCGAGTGGTTGACGTTGACGGTTACAACGCTGGAGGCCAATCCCAAACCCGGGCAACTGGAGATTACCGGAACCAAAGGGAGTTATATATTCGATGGCCGAACGTATGAAATGATTCAGCAGGTCGGTGACAAAAAGGTTATCACGAAAGGCAACAACCGGCCGAGGACGTGGGGCGCATTTTACAAGAATGTCGCAGGGCATTTGACGAAGGGTCAGAAGCTGATCATCACGCCGGAGTGGTCTCGGAGACCCATTCACATCCTGGATCTTGCTGTCAAGAGTGCCAAACAGGGCAAAGCACTCAAAACAAAATACAGCTGATAGAATAGGGAGCAGAAAATGGCCAGGAAGGGTCTTAATGCGATTTCACACGTACCTCCGATTTTCGCGCCGCCAGATGTGACTACGATGCAGGGATATACTTCCAGGTTGAGCGGCGCGCCTGAGGATAACATTGCGTTCAGGATGAGCACCGTCGCGGATTCCTATACCGTTACGTTCCGCAAACTCGGAAAACGCGGTGGGCCGGTGGATGTGCTGGAAAATGTGAAGGGACGACTTCAGTTCGCTCCGGAAAGGGCCTGGGAAACGGGATGTGACTGGCTGACCGATTTCTTTTGGGTAATTCCCGAGGATGCACCTTCAGGGATGTACAGTGCAGAGTGCGTTGATTCCAAGGGGTCACGTTTCAACATACCGTTTATCGTAAAGCCCAGATTCGACAAGAGAAACAAGATCGCCTGTCTGGGTTCGACGAATACCTGGAACGCCTATAATGGTTGGGGCGGCATGTCGGCCTACAGCGAACCCCAGCCCCGAACACTCAGTCTGGACCGGCCAATGCCGGTGGCCAACCCTGAAGGAGAAGGCAGAAATCATCTTGTCAGGGCGGAAATGTGGGTGCTGGATTGGATGGCAGAGTCAGGCTATTCGGTAGATGTCTATTCGGACATCGATTTGCATCGGGGATGGGATTGGTTGGAGGAGTACAGTGCCCTCGTCGTCAGTACGCACAGCGAGTACTGGACCGAGCCCATGCGCGATCATCTGGATGCCTACCTGGATTCTGGTGGGAGCCTGCTGTATTTATCGGGCAACGGGATGTACTGGAAGGTGACATACGATCCGACCTGCCGTGTTATGGAGATCAGGAAGGACGGCAAGCCGCACTACCAGACCGGTGAAGAGGGCGGTTTGTGGCGAAATCTGGGCAGGCCGGAGCACAATGTGTTGGGCGTGGGTTACGCAAGGCCCGGATATATGACGTTTGCTCCTTACAGGATAGAAGATCCGTCTCATTGGATTTTCGAGGGTCTCGGGTTGAAGGAGGGAGACCTCATCGGAGGTGAAGGAATCAATGGCGGGGCTGCCAGCGGCTGGGAGGCAGACCAGGTCAGAGAGGGTTGGTCTCCTGCCAACATGGCGGTGCTCGCCAAAGGCATCAATCCGGTCGATTACATGCCCCCTGGAACTTCAATCGTTTATCCTGAGCCCAATTATGAGTGGGATGGAAGTGGAGGGGCGCATATGACCTATTATGATCATCCGGGAGGCGGTGGGGTATTCTCCGTTGGGTCTATCGCATTCGGTGGCAGTCTCGTGGTCGATGAGCAGATTCAGGGCGTGGTAGGCAATGTACTCGATAGATTTCTCAAGTGATCGGATTCCAAAATGAGCGAGAGTGAGAAGACAGTTGCGGCTTACGATATGCATCTCCATACCTACTGGAGTTATGACGCTGAAGCTACGCCGGTAAACCATTTCAAGCGCGCACAGGCACTGGGTGTCAAGTGTATCACGATTACTGAACATCACGTGCTCGATTCACTTCCGGAAGTTCTGGAAATCGCGCAGGATTATCCGGACATCAAGATGATTCCTTCAGCGGAGTTGACAGTGAATACGTCCATCGGCGCAGTGGATCTGCTTTGTTATGGATTCCCTCGAGAACGATCGGATGCGATGAAGCAGGTCCTGGGTGCCTACCACGATTGGCAGCAGGCCTACGGAGCCGCGATCTCCGCAGGTCTTGTCGCACTCGGTCTCCCGTTTACGGATGAGGACAGGATGGCGCTTCTTCGTACGTATCGACCTGGCAAAGCGATCGAAGTTCAGGGAAACACGCATGTTAAAGGCGGGGTTATCCGTCAGTTCTGTGTGGATAGGGGTTTTGTAGATTCTATCGAGGACTATGGCGACCTGATGAAACGGGCATCACAAAAGGCGACTTTCCCCACCTATCCGGATGTGAAGGATGTGATTCCGGCTGTCAAGGCCGAGGGTGCAGTGGTGGCCATTGCGCATCCACACGGATATTTCAAGCAGGGCGATGTGAAGCGAATGGATATGTTGAGGGTGGAGTGCAGTCTGGATGGAATCGAATGCGCCCATCCGGGTGTGCCTGACGAATTCACGCCTGTGTATCGCGAATATTGTGAAAAGAATGGCATGTTGTCGACGGGCGGTTCGGATTGCCATTCGGATGCGGATATCGAGCATGTTTTTGCAGCCCACGGTGGCCCGGATGAGTGGCTCGATGAATTTATGAATCGGGTTGAACCGAGTTGATTGGACAAACCTGAACGAGTAGGAAAGGGTTCGTACGATGACAGAATTTTCAGTTGAGCTTCTCTCTGCATTGAAATCTGCTACCATAGCGCCGCCCGCTTCTAGGCCAAGGATTCTGCTTGGCGCGGAGGAAGTGGCGGAGTTCCGAAGACGTGCTGATGCTGCACCCGGGTTCAAGGACACGATTGTTAATCAGGCGAAGCAAGTCGAGAATGATGAGGACCTGTTTGGTCCGAATCCTGAGATTCCCTATTTGCGCCAACCTGTCGTAAAGGCGCTGGCACAGGCGGCTTTTGTAGCGGAGGATGAGCATTTTGCCGCTCGCACACTGGAGGGAATCGAGGCGATGTTTTCATGGCCCAGGGAGGAGTGGGTCGCGAGACCGCACCGTCCCATGCGGTGTGATCACGCCATGTTGAACGTGGCTTCTACGATCGGAATCGCCATGGACTATTGTCACGGCTTCTGGTCGTCCGAGGTGGTTCAGTCGATTTCCGAGCGGATCAATGCATACACGGTCGATCTGTTCCTCGAGACCTGGGAGAAGCAGGACGCCCATTGGTCCAGTCCGGACTATCACTGGAACTGGAAGATTATGTGCTGCGGAGAGATGGGTACTGCCGCCATTTCCTGTGCCGAATCCATCGAACGAATGGATGAGGTCATGGAAGCTTCCGTGGCAGGCTGTCTGGATATTCTGGATTGCGTACCACCAGAAGGCGATTGGGCGGAAGGCGCGGGCTACTGGCTTGGGACACTCGGCCATGGCGTGAAGTTCGGTTTGGCCCTCAGGAGAGCAACCGGGGGGAGTGTGGATCTTTTCAAACACCCTTCGCTGAGGCTCACCGGGGATTTCGTCGTCCATGTCACAGAGCCGGACGGACAGGTCTACAATTTCAATGACAATGGTTTGGCCCTTGGCGGTGCGCTGGATTATCTGCTTCTGCTCGCCAATCTCAATCAGCGGGGTGACTGGGCACGGACCGCCCGGGCAGGTGATCACCAAACCATCGAGCGACTCGCCTGGGATGATCCCTCGCTGGAGAGCAGATTGCCTGACGATACCGCACGGTCATTCCCGACAACCGGCGTGGTGACCATGCGATCGGGATGGGATTCTGACGCGACCTTCGTGGGGCTTAAATCTGCAAACAGCGATGTGGGGCATTCGCAGTTGGACGCGAATTCCTTTGTGATTTCAACGCAGGGCGAACGACTCCTGATCGATGAGGGGATCTGGCCCTATGGACACAAGCTGGGGTTCTTCGATTACGCTAGTGGCCAGCGATTCAATTTCGATGCGAACGGAACCATTGGCCACAATACCTTGATGGTGGATGGCAAAGGACAGGTCCATGGCGCAGAATACTCGGGCAAGATTCACGCGTTCACAGCAGGCGATGAGGTGGATATTGCGGTAGGTGACGCGACGCTCGCATACGGAGGAAAGCTGGAGAAATATCTGAGAACCCTCGCATTCGTGAAGCCGGACGTTCTGCTGGTGTACGATCAGGTTTCAGCGGATAAGCCTCGACTTCTGGAGTGGCTTTTCCACCATCGCGCGAGCGTGGATGGAGATGAGAAGGAAACGCGTTTGGAGCAAAATGGTGTGGAATTGACGCTGACCCGGCTGATCCCGGAGGAAGCCGAGTGCTGGCGTGTGAGTGATGTGAAGCGTACCAGCGCCTACACGGAATCGAATGGGTTCATACACCATCGAGTCGGAGTCGAGTACCGCAGTTTCGGGCCGTTTCATGAATGTGACGAGATTGAGGTGCTCTGGGCCATCCATGTCGGCAACGGCAAGGCGCCCGAATATACAGTTCAGCAGGATGAAGCCACCGTGACGGTCACAGTCGCTAGCCCGAAAGGTGAGAGAAAGGTTTCGCTCAATCGGTAAATGCGAAGGTGGAAATTCTGGTATGTGTTGAGGGAGGAAAGGTTCAGATGATCACCAGAAAAGAAGTGGATGGCAATGACCGGCCAGCCGTGTTTTCGGCCCTGAGGTCATTCGATCACTCGGCCGTTTCGTCTGAGGAGGAGCTGTACGCTCAGACGTTCTCATTGCTCGATCTTTCAGGTGAGAGTCTTTCGGAGACCAAAACGGCAGTGGCTGCGGGGTACTACCAGGAAGCGGCAGACAGATTGGCGGAATACTTTGCCACCCGCTCGCAACCTTACCTGGGATCGTGTCCATCGGGGAAGGAGAACGCGGATGAGGTGTTGGAGAATGTCTTCACCTTTTATGGAGAGAAACACAATCTGGGTCCTGATATCGATTGGGAACACAATCCAGGTACCGGCCACTGGGGACACGATCTGAACAGGTTCACCTATCTCCGGCCATTGGCGGGTGCATACTTTGATGCCGGGGATCGGAAATATGGCAATAAGGCCATTGGCCTGATTCAGGACTGGATTGGGAAAACGGATATCTGTGATGCATTCATACCCAGGAAGAGTCCCTATGTCTGGATGTCCTATTTGAATATCCACATCCACGTCAGTGGGTGGGCGGAGGCGCTTGAACATCTGTTTCCTGAGAGGCTCGTGTCGGGCAGGGATCTAATGCTGTTGCTGAAATCGGTACACGATCATCTTGCGTATCTCGAGATCGTCATTCCCGAGGCCAACAGCAACTGGGTCGTTTTCGGTGCTATGGGGATGTTGAAGACGTCTCTGTTCTTTCCCGAACTGAGGGAAAGTGAGCGTTGGTTCAAATATGCCTGGGACCGATTCGAGGAACAGCTGGAAGTTCAGGTCCTTCCGGATGGCGTGCAGTTCGAACTTACACCGCATTACCATTATGGTGTGGCCAGATCCTACAAGGTGGCGAATCATTTGTCGCAAAAGGCAGGCAAGTCCGTTCCCGACCGGTCTAGAGCGGTGCTTCGGAAGATGGTTCATTATTTGCATCAGACAGTGACCCCCGATCGGCTCCACCTTTCCTTTAACGACTCCGATCCGAATTGCGGAGAAGGGGTTGAACGATTCGTAACAGATCCTGAAACGCTTCAGGCGTGTGGATTGGAGGCGTCCCGTGTGACGGACGGGAGGACATTCGAGGACCTGCCTTGTGAGGCCTTTCCGTGTGGAGGTGTCTATTTCTTAAGGGACCGTGATCTGTATATGGCCTTCGATGGCGGTCTCTACGGGACACACCATCAGCACGAAGACAAGCTGTCCTTTTGGCTTGCTGCCTATGGCAGAACGCTGATCGTGGATCCGGGGCGATATCTCTATGATAATACCACACCCTTCAGACCTTATTTGATGAGGACACGGGCGCACAATGCCATCATTGTGGACGGTGAGGATCAGTGCAGCAAGCCACACAGAGATCTCTACTTGACGCGTGAGCCGCTGGATAATTTTTGGGAGGATGCGGGAGACAGGGTTCGGGTATCGGCCAGGTATGATCTTGGATACGGGAAGGAAGGGGAGATTGAAGTCATCCACAGGAGATGTGTTACCTTCGTTCCTGGGAAATACTGGATTGTTGTCGACGAGTTGACAGGAGAGGGAACACACGATATCGCGTCCAGGTTTCAGTTCATGCCCGGAGAGGTGGCCGTTGAGGATGGAGGGGTGAGGACGCTGTTCGAGGATGCGAATGTACTGGTGCTTCCTGAGCAGGATTCCGGGCTGGATGTGCAGGTGGAGCTTGGCCAGGAGAATCCACGTGGCGGCTGGTATTCTCATGGATACAATTTGATCGAGCCGGCGCCCCAGGCCGCATTTTCGAAACATACGGATCTGCCTTTCGAGTTCGCTACTTTGCTGCTTCCCTTCCGGAAAAAAGACGGTCCGGAAGCCAGACTGTTTCGAGAGGGATCGGATTACGTGGTGGAGATCAATGGTGACAAGGACGTTTACGATGTGGACAAGTTGAAGTGCATAAAATGAGGGAGGCTGATGTGGAGGTACGGCTGCCTGATGGCGTTCGGTGTGCAGTGGCGCTGAGCTACGATTTGGAGATGTGTGCAGGATACCAGCCCGATGGTGTGAACCACGGTCGTATCATTCCCGAGATTCAGAAGTATACACTGGATCTGTGTGAGGTGGCAGAGGCGTTCGACACACAGCTTCACTTTTTCTTTGTTGGAAACGGGTTTGATCAGACGTTTGATTGCTTGAAGGAGATACTTGAGCGGGGACACGTTGTTGACAATCACACGTTCTCCCATTTGCCACTGTTGACGGACGATGTCGACAAGCTGGATGAAGAGCTTAGTACGGTGAATCGTTTGTTCGAGGACCGTCTGAACTGGAAATCCACGGTTCTGAGAGGTCCGGGCGGGTATCAAAACGGCCTGGACGATCGGCCTGACAATCAAGAGGTGATCCTCAGGAATGGTTTCAAATGGGTGAGCTGCAGATTTGACAGTACGGATCTTCAGAACAGGGACTATGTGCTCGCCTCTCCCTCCTCAGATACGCCGTATGCGTATCCGACAGGGCTGATCGAGATCCCGTTTCAGGGGTACACGGACAGGTCATTTTTCGATAATCTCTATTGTGACAGTCGCGAAGCCTATGACATCTGGAGGAAGGCGTCCGGTGGAACTGCAGTTGTCGATGGCTGGGAAGCTCCCTGGACGGCAGACGCCGCACTGGACGAGTGGATGGCCTATAACAGGCAGGCGCTGGATTATGCATACGAGCGCGGTTTGCTCTGGGTTCCAACCTGGCATCCTGCAACACACTATTACCACGACAGGAAAAACGTGGCGCTTCGGGATCTCCTGGCTTATGCCCGGTCCAAAGAAGAAAAAGTGTGGGTATGCACCGTGCGAGATGCCGCCGAGATGATCTCCGCGAGTTAGCGGCTTGACCACTTACGTGGATGGGAGTGCCTTCGTGTCCTGGTACGAGGACGATAAATTCTGGGTGGACTTCTATCCGGCTATGTATCACGAGGGCAGATGGGAGGTCGCTGTAGAGGAAGTGAAGCAGATCTCGGGTTTGCTGCAGCTGGCTCCGGGAGACCGTGTGCTGGATGTGTGTTGTGGGCCGGGACGCCATGCCATCTGTCTTGCAAGAGCAGGTTTCGAGATGATGGGCGTCGACCACACGGCGACCTACCTCGATATCGGTCGTCAGCGGGCGGAGGATGAGCGTCTCGAGGTCGATTTCATCCTGGATGACGTGCGACAGTTCAGACGTGAAGCAGGTTTCGATGCCGCCTTGTGTATGTATACCTCTCTGGGCTATTTCGACGATCCGGATGAAGACCGCGTGCTGCTTGAAAACATCTGTCACTCTCTCAAACCGGGCGGTAGACTGATCGTTGACCTGTCTGGAAAAGAGGTGCTGGCGCATTTGTTCAGGGCGGAAAACCGGACGGTTCTGGCGGATGGGAGTACGTTTCTCGAAGAGCGATCGATTGTAGGGGACTGGGAGCGTGTAAATAATCGGTGGGTTCTGGATCGGGAAGATGGACGCGTGGAACGGCGGTTTTCAGTACGGATCTATTCGGGCGAAGATCTGAAGGGAATGATGCTTGCGGCCGGGTTCGAGACAGTTGACCTGTATGGAACCCTGGATGGCACGCCATATGATCATTCCGCCAGACGACTGGTGGCCGTAGGTCTTCGGCGTCCCTGAGTGGTGGCGAGGGTTGTGGATAATTTTTCGAGGTGGGGATTTGAATGGGAAATGGTAAGCAGATAGATATCGCCTATGGCAGAGGCAGTGTTCCGATTTATGCCGATGAGGGTCTGGCCGATTGGACGGTGATTCGGCCGGCATTTGAAGCGGCCCTGGAGGATGCCCAGCAGTGTTTCGTGGAAGCGTGTGAAGCGCCCGTGGGTTGCAAGTCTCTTGGCGATCTGATTTCTCCTGACGATCGCGTGGTTGTGGTTACATCCGATGGCACCCGTCCAGTTCCGAACAGATTGCTGATTCCCTGGCTTTTGGATGTGCTTCCGGTTCCGGATGCCCAGGTGACGGTCCTGCTCGGCACAGGAACCCACCGGGCGAATACGCCTGATGAGATCGAGGGTATGTTCGGAGCAGACCTGATGCGTCGCCTGGTGATTGCGAATCATGACGCTTACGATGCCGGAGCGAATCCAAATGTTGGAGAGACGGGGAGCGGCACACCGGTTCACCTGGACCGTGCGTATCTGGAGGCGGACAAGCGTATCGTGCTCGGATTCATCGAGCCGCATTTCTTCGCGGGCTTTTCGGGTGGTGCAAAGGGGGTGGCCCCGGGCGTAGCCGGTATCGATACGATTCTGCGGTTGCACAGAGCCGAACTGATCGGACATCCTCAAAGCACCTGGGGCGTTCTGGATGGAAATCCCATTCAGGCCGAGATCGCCGAGGCGGTAAAGTGCTGTCCACCGGATTTCATGGTGAATGTGACGTTGAATGCGGAGAAGGCGATCACCGATGTCTTCGCCGGGGACTATCGGGCTGCACACTTGAGGGGGTGCGAAAAGGTGAAGGCATCCTCTATGGTTTCCGTTTCTGACCCGTTCCCCGTTGTGGTGACCTCGAATAGCGGGTTTCCGCTGGACCAGAATCTGTATCAGACCGTAAAAGGGATGTCGGCTGCAGCGCGGGTTGTGTCGGAGGGAGGGACCATTCTCGTGGCCAGCGAGTGCAGCGATGGCATTCCGGATCATGGTGATTTTGCGAGGCTGATGAAAATTGGGGACAGCCCCTCAGATGTGCTCCAGAACGTATTTTCCGAAGAACCCGTTCTGGACCAGTGGCAGGCACAGGTTCTCGCAGGTATTCTGGAACGTGCAGACGTGGAGGTTTTTTCAGAACTTTCTGCTGAGGTTGTGGCGTCGTGCAAATTGCACCCCGTCGATGATTTGCAGGTTTCCCTTTCAAAATGTATCGAGGTTGCGGGCAAAGGGGCGCGAGTGGCCGTTTTGCCGGACGGTCCTTTAACGATTCCATATCTGTCGGAATAGTCCGTCAAGGAATTCATGCATGGCGATGGTACCACAAAACGGATGGAGTAGATTCGATCCTCTTTCGCGGATCATGCTTCACGATGACTTTGATAAAGGTCTCGAGGGGTGGACCGCACTGATTGGTAATTATGAGGATTCGCAGGATGCCGTACTGCCCGGATACCGGGATCTGAGACCGCCCATGCTCAGCAACGCCACAATGTGGGATACAGGCTCGGTGGGGGCGCTTGACGGGGTCTATTCGATGAAGCTCGCGACTCGACCAGAAGAGGCGAGCATGGCGGTTGGCGTCAAGCGAGTGACCTGGAGGCATGCCGGACCCATTCAGCTTGAAGCCTATGTGACTTTCAAACCGGAAGCCGCCGAATTGAGACTTTCGGAACTGGATGTGCGGGCCTTCGGTGTGCTGTTCGATCTTCAGGATGCAAATGAGCGCGTGATGCCCCACCTGCGATATCTGAACGCTCTGGACGGAGCGCCGGTGGGGAGGTGGCAGTACAAAAAAGACCGGGTGCCGATGGCGGATATCGGTGGCACCGGAAAGACACGCTCCCACTTTCATCTGTCCTCTGACGGCTGGATCGATCTGGACGCAGACCCACAGCCGCTTTGCTACAATGAGATCGCGACCAAACAGAACTGGCACTACCTTCGGGTTGGTTTTGATCTGGCCACTATGTCCTACACCAGTTTTCAATGCAATGATCGTGTGTACGATGTGTCGGGTATAGCTCCCATGGTGATGCCGGCAATGGCGAATCTGTGGTGCATGCTGAATGTGGCGTTCTGGGTCGAGACCGATCTGAACAAGAGGTCATTTCTTTTTGTGGATTCGGTGATGCTTTCAGGTGATTGGGAAGGATAATGAGACGCAGCCATACTTCTGTTGTAGAACGTAATCGCGTCTGGGACGGGGTGTTCGAGACGGAGCCTTATGAAGCAGCCTGGGCTTCAGAGGCGATATGTTTTGTTCGTACACTCGACGCCTCGGGGCCGATCGCCGATGCCGATGCCGATGCCCGTGTTCAGATTTCTCCGGACGGCATCCACTGGTGTGACGAAGGTACCCAGTTGTCTTTGGCCCGTGAACCGGGGGTGACATTCGCAAAGGTCGCCCATTTTGGCGGTTTCCTCAGACTGGTGGGCGAAGTTCCGAATGGAGCAGAGATTCGTGTGATTGTGTATTTGACGCTTAAGGCTTGAGTTACGGGAAAGTTGGGGGGGCGATATGCCGGATCGTGCCGATGTTGAGATAAAGGTCAAAGAATTTGTCGGTGTCTCGAGAAGAGGCTGCTGCGTTACGCAGGGTGTTCCACTTCCAGAGGGCTCGGTTCGTGAACTCGATTCCCTTGGGCTGAGGGATAAAGAGGGTTCGGAGATCCCCGCGCAGTTGAAGACGCTCGCCAAATGGCCGGACGGCAGCTTGAAGTGGGTGCTGGCCGATTTCCAGACAGATCTGGAAGCCGATGGCGAAGCCGGTTTCAGGTTCGAAACAGGAAAGTCATATGGAACTGAGAATACTTCAGGGATTGCGGTCGGAGAGAGCGAAGCGGCGATTTCGATCTGCACGGGAGCCATGCAATTCCAGGTGAGCAAACTGCGGTTCGGCCTGGTTGAGAAGGTGGCGTTGGGATATCGCGATGGTGACGGTCAGTTCACCGTCGAGGAGGAGGTTACCGGTGAGCATTCGGGCGATGCCTGGGTGCGAATTCGGGAGTCTTCCCGGAGTGAAACAGGTGAACGGTATATTTACGGAATGGGCGGGAATTGTCTTGCATCGCTGGATCGGAATACCTATCGCGCCGAGGTCGAGGAACAGGGGCCGCTCAGGGTTGTGATTCGATGTGAAGGCGGATTCGAGGCGAACATTCCGATGCATCACTTTTCTGGTTATCAACCCTTCCGATTTATTACCAGAATTTATGCCTATGCGGGACAGGCACATATTCGCGTGCTGCATACGTTCGTGGTGGCCTGTAATCCGGTGGAGACACAGGTGGAGGAAATTGCGCTGAGAATCCCTCTGCCTGTAGATGGTCAGGCGCGCTACGGGGTCGCCTCGAGGAGGCCGGTCACGGGGGAGTTGGGCAAGGGAAGTTCGGTGATGCTCGCTCAGGAACACTACAACCATTTCAAGCTTCTGGAGCGAACGGGCGACCAGGTCCGGAATCTGGGTGAGGGTGAAAAGACCGAAGGCTGGATGACGTTCGAAGGGGACGATGTCGGTGTTGGGGTCGGTCTTCGATATATGTCGGAGGAGTTTCCAAAGGCGCTTGGCACATCGCCGTCGTGTGACGGTCTGATCGTTTACCCCTGGAAAGACCCCGGGGGAGCGTGTCTGTCGTTCACGCGATATGCGCAGGAGGTCGCATGGGACGAAGGGGAAGGGGTCTACTCCGATGGGATGGGAACGTCGAAGACCACTGAGTTTTTTGTCTGCTACTACAAGGTGCGGGAATCAGCGGAAGTGCCAGGTCGCCTCAGAGGTCTGTTGTCTCCTCCCGCCAGTTCGGTAGATCCGTTGTGGCACGCCCAATGCGGGGTCACCGGTGGATTCGGGATATCGAATCCCGACCGCTTCCCCGCTTCAGAACGAATGATGACAGGATTTCTCGACTGGCTGATGAGAAGTATCGAGCTCGGTGGCTGGTACGGTTGTTTCGATTGGGGAGATGTCCTGGTTTCCTGGGATACTGCCACGAACGATTGGAAATTTCATGGTCGTTGGGGGTGGTGCAACAGCGAGTGGGACCCGCGCCACGGTGTGTGGATTCAGTACTTGAGGACTGGCGATCACAGATATTTCCAGCTGGCTGAAGCGATGACCCGACACTCCGTAGATGTGGATACCTGCCACTTTCATCCGCTAAGACCCTATCGCGTGGGAGGGTGCTTCAGACACAGTGTCGATCACTTCGGAGACGAGCCCTGCGCTTCCCATACCTTTGTAGACAACTGGCTGGATTACTACTATCTTACCGGCGATCTCAGAACGCTGGAGGTGCTTCGAGAGGCTGGCGAGTTTTTCCTACGATACCGATGGTCCGAGAATCCGCGATTCAGCTTCAGTCTGCGAAGTATTGCGAACACTCTGCGCGGTCTCCTCTACATTTATGAGGTTACGGGGGAGGAGAGATTTCGAAAGCGGGCAGAGGAGGTCTATGAGGTAATCGCCCGCGGTCAGAATGAAGACGGAAGCTGGCACAAGCGTTTTCAGGTGGCAACAGAGGATCACCTGCCGGATCAGGCGCCCTACGGAATGGCGACCGAGGGGACCACGCTTGCTGTGGAGATGGGCACTGCTTCGCCCTTTACGGATGACGAATTCAGAAAACTGAGAGGAGAAGGCAGCAGCTTGATCCGGGTGGTTCCTGCATCCGATCAGAAAGGATATCAGACCCATTATCTGATGATCGGCCTCGAGCTGCTGCACCGCATGACCGGCAGAGAAGATGTGGCAGAGGTCTATCTCAAAGCGGTAGACTGGTTCTGCGGTTCTTCGGAAAAGTTGAGTGGCGACCACGCAGTGTCACAGCGATATGGTGGGATTGTTTGCCGCCACCTCGGATATGCGTTCAGGCTTGGCGGTAACAAATCATATCTGGAGATCGGCAGGCAGGTGCTCGGGCAGATGATGCAGGATCAGGACTGGAGTGATGACCCGAGACGAAGAGGCGCGGTTGGACTCAGTCCGATGTTTGTGAGTCTGCTGTTTTTCGGTGTGCCATATTTCCTGGGTGCGCTCGAGGAAGCGGAGATGGAAGAGCTCGCAGGAAATTGATTTTTCCAAGAGGAGAAGATATGCCGTCCGTTGATATGCCTTTGGAGAAGCTCGTAGAATACAAGCCCGAACGAACCGCCAGGGAGGATTTTGATGCGTTCTGGTGCGGCTGCAGGGCTGAGAGTGAACAGATTCCCTTGAACGCAGAATTTGTTCCTGTGAATGACATTTTACCCGGTGCCAAAGTGTATGATGTGGCCTTTGACGGTGTTGACGGAATACGGGTGAAGGGGTGGTTTCTTACACCGGCTGATTGCCCCGATCCACTTCCGACGGTTGTGCAATTCATCGGGTATACCGGCGGCAGAGAGTATCCGCATGCCCTGGCGCCGCACGTGTTGAACGGGTTCTGTGCGATGATCATGGACACTCGGGGCCAGGGTGGGAATACGGGACAGTCTCTGGCGACCTCACATGGCGGGCTACGGGGATTCATCACGCATGGCATTCTGGACAAAGAGGAGTACTATTATAGAAATTTGTATCTCGATACGATCAGGGCAGTAGAAGCTGTCAGGGAACGAGAGGAGGTGGACGGGGACAGGATAGCGGCTATTGGAGGCAGTCAGGGAGGCGCGTTGACGATTGCATGTGCCGCGCTTTCACCCAATGTTCGTGTGATGGCGCCGGATGTGCCCTGGCTTTCCCATTTTCACAGGTCCGTCGACCTGGCCGTGGGACCGTATGAGGAAATAACCGACTTCATGAAGCGTTTTCCCGAGGAGATCGAGCAGGCTTTCGAGACGCTTTCCTACTACGACAATATGAATCTCGCGTCGAAGGTGTCGGTCAGTCACGCCTATTATTCTGTGGGTCTGTGGGATACCGTCTGCCCCGCCTCTACGGTTTATGCGTCCTACAACTGGATGCCGGCTGGTGTACAAAAAGAAATTGAGGTTTACCCGTACAATGGGCACGAAGGGGGCGGCGCACTTCACCAACACAGAAAACTTCAATGGCTGCGAAAGGTTCTGGGTTAGCGTATGAAACTTCAATTTTGTGTCGGTGCACGAACCGTTCCTGGTGCATGGTGAAGTGGAACAGTCTGAACCGCTGAAGCATGCCCTGGAGGAGAAGGGATTCCTGGCCGTACATATCCCTGCTCCAAATCAGATTTTTGAAATCTAAGGAGAACGTTGCGATGCTTCCGTAGGGCGGAGACCCTCCGGAACTGTGGATCTGGTGAATATCATTTCTTGTGGACTTCTAAACGGAGAGGTGGGGTATGGCAGGCAAAGGACGCATTCGGGTAGGTATCCTGGGTCAGGGCAGGAGCGGGTTGAATATCCATGCAGACTGGTTTAAGAAGTCGCCACGAAAGTATCAAATCGTAGCGGTGTCGGATATTCTGAAAGATCGCCGGGAACGTGCCGAGAAAGAGCTGAAGTGCGACACTTATGCAGATTACAAAGAGCTGTTGAAGCGGGATGATATCGAACTGGTTGTGAATTCACTTCCCAGCTTTTTGCATCCCCAGGGAACCGTTGACGCCCTGAATGCCGGTCACCACGTGGTTTGTGAAAAGCCGCTGGCCTGGAGTATGCAGGAATTTCGACGGATGGTGGCGGCCTCGAAAAAGTCGGGAAAAATTCTTGCACCCTATCAGCAGTCGAGATATGCACCGCAGTTTCAGCACATGCGCAAGGTGATCGCTTCCGGCGTGCTGGGGCGAATTGTGATGATTCGACTGTCGTTCAATGGGTATGCAAGACGCTGGGACTGGCAGACGCTGCAGGAGTTCAAGGGGGGTAACCTTCTGAATACGGGACCCCATCCCATGGATCAGGCATGCTGTCTGCTGGATTGGAAGAAGCCGAAGGTGACGTGTGTTATGGATAGAGCCAATACCTACGGCGATGCAGAAGACCATGTCAAGATTCTGCTGACGCGTAAGGGTTCTCCCGCCATCGATCTTGAGATTTCTTCCTGTCATGCATATCCGAACGATATGTACGAAGTGTACGGAACCCAGGGTGGTCTTACGGGTGGCCCGTCTGGAATGAAGTGGCGGTTTTTCAAGCCTTCCGAGGCACCGAAACAGGATCTCATGCGAAGTCCGCTGCCAGGTCCCAGTTACTGCCGGGAAGACCTGAAATGGCACGAGGATTCCTGGGACCCGACCAAAGAGCAGAAGGATACCTTCAGCAGTATGTCGAAGTCTTTTTACGACCATATCTACAAGGTGTTCAGGAAGGACGCTCCGCTTTATATCACACCTGAGCAAGTCGGGGTGCAGGTGGCCATTATGGAAGAATGCCACCGACAGAACCCGCTTTCGAAGACGAGAAAAAAGGGTTGGGAAAAAGGCAACTGAGCTGAAACCGGGAGATGAGATGGGTGCGAGCAAGGAGCAGTTACTTGAGCAGGCGATAGCACGGTTACCCAGAATTCAGCTGGGTGTTCGGCCAACGCCACTGGAACCCATGGCGCGGCTGACAGAGGCCCTGAACGGCCCCCCTTTGTATATCAAAAGGGATGACCTTACCGGGCTGGCGTTTGGCGGAAACAAGACGAGGATGTTCGAATTCTCGCTTGCCGACGCACTGGAAAAGGGCGCAGAGGTGATCATCACGGGCGCAGCAGTTCAATCCAACTACTGCCGTCAGATTGCCGCCGCGTGCGCAAAACTGGGTTTGGAGCTCCGTCTGTTTATGGTTCCTGTTCGACCGAAGGACAGGGATGAGGTCCAGGGGAACCACCTTCTGCAGAGGTTGTTTGGTGCCAGGGTGACGATTCTCGAGAATAATGACTGGTCTGAGCGGTGGGACCGGATTCAAGCCGAAGCCGCTCAGCTCAGGAAGGAAGGCCGAAATGCCTACGTGCCACGCGAACCGGATACCATCGATCTGGATGCCATCGCCTATGCGGAGGTCGCACTGGAGATCGTCAGACAGTGTCGGGTGATGCGCGTGGATCCTGCGGAGCTGTACGTGGCAGCTATGGATACCACTCAGGCGGGTCTCGTGCTGGGATTCAAGTTCCTGGATGTGGATATCAAGATCAGGGGTTTCTCACCTTTTCCAGATATGCCCGAACGAACCCGTTCCATGGCACAGATGGCAAACCAGGCTGCAGAACGGCTCGGTCTCGATGTGACCCTCTCCGAGTCTGATTTCGACAGCAGTGAGGAATTTGTAGGGGATCACTATGGCGTACCGACCCCGGCCGGGATCGAGGCGCTGCAGACGGTCGCACAGCGTGAGGGTATTCTCCTGGATCCGGTCTATACGAGCAAGGCGATGTCTGCGCTGTTCGCCCATATTCGCGAGGGTCGGCTGAAGGATTCGGGACCCATTCTGTTTCTACATACCGGTGGTGCACCGGCGCTGTTCGGATATGCGCCGGATGTATTGTCTGATTAGGAGCTCGCAGATGAGTGGGAGTATGATACCGGTTACTTATGTTCAGGAGAATTTAGATGGATCCGACACCCGTTGAGCAAGCCATCCAGTCCGTACGGGACTACTATGACACGCATGGTGTCTTTCTCAAGCGATTCGGATTTGGGAAAAATCCGGGGCTTGTAGTCATCGATATGGCGTATGGGTGGACGGATCCGGCCTACGCCACGGGCTCGTCCAGATTGGATGGGGCGGTTGAAGGAATCCTGAGACTCCTGAAGGTGTTCAGGGAGAAATCGCTGCCGGTAGTATATACGACATCACCCTTCCGAAAGGAAGATGTCGCCCCGATGCACGCGACCGAGGAATCTGACACGAAATTCAGACCGTGGGATGAGCACGCTTGTGATATTGACGAACGGTTGAAACCCAAAGATGGTGAGTTCGTGATTTACAAGGAAAACGCAAGCGCCTTTTTCGGTACGCACCTGTCCTCCCATTTGATCGATAAAGGTGTGGACACGCTGATCGTAACGGGGTGTTCCACCAGTGCCTGTGTCCGGGCCACCGTTACCGATGCAAGGGCTTACAGGTTCAAGGCGATCGTTCCGAGGGCGTGTGTCCAGGACCGGGCAGCCGAAGCCCATGAATGGAATCTGTTCGATATGGACGCAAAGTTTGGAGATGTGTTGGACCTGGACGAGGTGCTGGACTATTTGAAAGATGTGTAAACCCGTGTGAGCAGGTGGATGGTGGGAGATCGATATGGCGAGGAAGAAGCTTCGGGTGGCGGCCTGCCAGATGCACGCGGGCGAGGATATCGAGCAGAATGCGGATCGCATTGTCAGGCGATTGAAGGCGTGCGCGGCTGAACGCGTGGATGTTGCCGCTTTCCATGAAGGTGTGCTCTACGGTTACTCTTGCGATGAAGTGTTCTGGAAAGGGTTGGATCCCGGACGTCTGGTGCGTGCGGAGCAAAGGATTATTCGGGCGTGCAAACGATACGGAATTGCAGCAGTTGTAGGCTCGGCTCATGTGGAAGATGAAACGCGTTTCAATAGCCTGCTTGTTGTGGATCGGGATGGAAAGACCCGTGGCAGATACGGAAAGATCCATCTGGCGGGAGAGAAGTGGTGTTCACCGGCACAGCATCTTCCCATTTACCGTCTTTGCGGCGTAGATTGCTGTTTCATCATATGTCACGACGTCAGGTATCCTGAACTTGTGAGACTTCCTGCCGCGGCTGGGGCGCAGGTGTGTTTCTTCTGCAGCTGCGAGAGTTCCGTTACCGCAGAGTGGAAGCTGGCTGCATACCACGCGATGCCAGTGAGCAGGGCGACCGAAAATTCGATTTACTTGGTGATGACGAACGCGCCTGCCGATCCGGAGGATCTGAATCGTTCCGGTTCTTCCCACGGTGAGTCGAAAGTAATTCACCCGGATGGCAATGTTATGATTGAGGCGGGGATCTTTACCGAGGATACACTGATTTGCGATCTGGACCTGGATGCAGCCGATCGAAGTGTGGCCGTGCGTGCTGTGGAGGATGAGACTTGTTTGAGCGAGTGGATGCGATCAGGTGTTGAGATGGTCGATATGGGCCCGGGGCGAAAGCGTGGGAAACGGAAGTTAGGGTGATGCGTATGCGGCTGGATGGAAAAGTGATCGTGGTTTCGGGTGGTGCCTCGGGAATTGGTGAAGCCACTGTGCGATGTTGTAGTGAAGCCGGTGCTTCTGTTGCCGTTGTGGATCTGGATCGTAAGGGCGTGGATGCGGTCGTAAACGCCGTCGCGTCCGCTGGAGGATCTGCCCGAGGCTATGGATTGGACGTACGCGATGAACGACAGGTTCAGGATACGCTGACCCGGATCGAGCAGGATTTCGGACGAATCGACGGATTGATCAATAGTGCAGGCATTCTGGAAGGCGCCCAGGTGGATCTTGAAGCCTTTGAGGAGGAGACCTGGGACAGAGTGATAGATATCAATCTCAAGGGGAGTTTTCTGATGTCCAAGCACGTGGCCCCCGCAATGGAGAGAAGCGGCGGTGGCGTGCTCGTGCTGATCTCGTCGGGAGCTGGAGTTCGGGGAGGCAGTTCCTCCTATGCCTATGGCGCCAGCAAGGGAGGTGTTCATGGACTTTCACTGGTTCTGGCACCCCGCATGGAGTCGCGGAATATTCGTGTTCATGCCGTCTGTCCGGGCAGCATAGATACACCCCTTAAGATGCGTGTTGTTGAAACCCAGGCACAGGAGTCGGGCGGATCCGCCGAACAGACGAGGAAGAGCCTGGGAAAGGCGGAAGGAGTAGGCAAAGTACTGGCTTTCCTCGTGTCGGGCGATGCGGACTACATTCGCGGAACACTTTTTACGAGATGAGCTGAAGTTTGGGGAGTGATATATGAAGGAGTCGGTACCCAATATTCTGTGGATCTGCACCGATCAACAACGGTACGACACCATCGGCGCCCTGGGTAATTCCTGTGTGTCTACGCCGAATATAGACCGCCTTGTCGAAGAGGGCGTGGCCTTCACACGGGCCTATTGTCAGAGTCCCATATGTACGCCCAGTCGCGCCAGTTTTATGACGGGAATGTACGCGAGTACCGTCCACGTGAATGGCAATGGAAATTCCCACTTTCCGAATCACCCGCCGCTGATCACCAAAATGCTGGCCGATGTCGGGTACGACTGTGGATTAATCGGCAAGCTGCACCTTGCGGGTGCTTCGGGGCGAGTGGAGCCGCGGGTTGAGGACGGCTACAGGTTCTGGCAATACAGCCACGCCCCCAGAGACGATTGGGAAACAGGACATGACTATGCTGACTGGGTACGTTTGAAGGGAAAGGTGCTTGGGGAGTTAACCGAAAGTCTGGATGGCGTTCCCGCCGAATATCACCAGACCACCTGGTGCGGGGAGAAGACCATCGATTTTATTCGGGAGAATCGGGAAGGGCCGTGGATGGCCAGTGTGAATATTTATGACCCCCATGAACCTTTCAATCCACCGAAGTCCTATCGTGAGCAGTTCGACCCGAATGAAATGACAGAACCCCTTTTCAGGGAATCAGACCGCGTCCAGCAGAGAGAGCTGGAGATGATTGATTTCCAGTCGAGCGGTCGCACACCCGAAGAACTGGATATAAAGAATCCGATTATTCCACGAACTCCAAGGAGTGCAGGGGAGGATGTGGCGTCTGAGGGTGCGAGGGACGCCCGGACCCTGAAGGCGGCGTACTATGCAATGATCAAGCAGATCGACGATCAGGTCGGCCGAATACTGGACGCCCTGGAGGAGACCGGACAAAGGGAGCAGACGCTGGTGATCTTTACAAGCGATCACGGTGAGATGCTGGGGGACCACGGGCTGATCAGAAAGGGATGTCGGTTCTATGAAGGCCTGGTTCGGGTCCCTTTGATTTTCTCTTTCCCAGGGCAATTCAGGAGTGGTGAAAGAAGCGAGGCGCTGGTGGAGTTGACGGATATCGCTCCGACACTCCTGGAGCTGGTGGGGGAACCTGTGCCTGTCCGGATGCAGGGGAAGTCTCTTCTGAGGATTTTGACTGGTGAGATTCCACCCAAACATCATCGTGACTATGTCAGGTGTGAATACTACGACGCGGTGGATATGCCGGATGGCACATACGCCACGATGTATCGGGATGAGCAGTATAAGCTTGTGGTATATCACGGACACAATCTGGGGGAATTGTATAACCTTTGGGCCGATCCTGATGAGTTCGAGAATCTTTGGGACAGTAGCGAACATCTGGAACTTAAGCTCGATCTGTTGCACAGAAGTTTCGATGCCACGATGCTGGTTATGGACAAAGGCCCCGAGAGAATCGGGCCCATGTAGTAGAATGTCGCAGAGAATATGTGCGTGAGGTTCAGCGGAAAACCATACAGGAGGACGTATTGATGGCAAAAGTAACGACGAAACCCAAACTCAATATGATCGCAGCCGCTTGGACACTGACCGGCTATCCGACACCGAAGCGTCCGTGGTCCAATGTCACGAAAGTCAAAAAGGTCAAGGAGGCCGGGTATGTTGGGATGAGCATTGGCCCGGATCTGGCGCTGGCAGCAGAATTGAACAAACAGGGCATGCATGTGGTGGGCGGCTCGGATGTGGGTTCCGTTAAAGAGGCGGAATCCAAGATGACCACGTTCCGAGATATGGGAGCCATTCATGTGAACGTGCAGTTGTGCGATCACGACACGCCCACACAGGACGCACTCAAGGTGGCGCGGCGTGTGATCGAAGCGGGAGACAAACTGGGAATCAAGCCGGCGATCGAGGTCCACAGGGATACCTGCACAGAGACTCCTGAAAAGGCTTTTGCACTTGCACGGGCGTATGAAAAGCAATACAAAAAGAAGCTGCGCATGAACTTCGATCATTCGCACCCGGCAATTATCAAGCAATTGCGACCACATGCCTACTGGGATCGGCTCTCTGAGAGGAAGGATCTTTGGCAGCGCAGCGAGTTGATCCACTTCAGGCCGTTCACCGGGAGCCATTGTCAGACTCCCGTTACAAACGGGAAGGGTGGATTGGATAGAGATTTCCAGACCTGGCTGGAAGGTTACCTGGAGCCATCTCTCACAGCCTGGCTAAAGGCGGCCGGTTCGGGGAAGGAACTGTTTGCAGTTACAGAATTGGGTCCCCAGGGATCTGGGTATGCTCTGGCCTGTTTCCCGGATGTGTGGCAAGACGCCATTGTTCAGAAAAACGAGATTGAAAAAGTTTGGCATCGGCTGATCAGAAAATGGAAGAAATAGGAGCGGTAGAGGAGACTTCGGCCGCAAAACCAGAAACCGGCATCCGGTTCCTTTCGAAGAAATGGCTGATCAGCAAGGCGGCGCCCAGTGCTCTGATCGTGGCCATCACCCTGTTGTGTTATGGCGGAATAGTTACCCACGATCTCGTCTCTGATGATTTGGTACTCATTCCGCATCAGGAGGCGTTTCACGATCCGGCTGATTTGCAAGCAATTTTCGGCACCCTGGTCTGGGGTGGGATTCGTGAGGATCAGCCGATCTACAGACCCATCATGAGTTTGAGTCTGGCCCTGAATCACGGGGTCAACAAACTTTTTAGGTATCCGGGTGAACATCCAGCAGGTTACCATCTCACAGACGTTTTGTTGCACGCGTTGGTGGCGTGTCTGGTCTTGAGCCTGCTTCTCAAAACAGGGGTACCCTTTCTGGCCGGCCTGAGCGCCGGCCTTCTGTTTGCCGCGCACCCGATACATACCGAAGCCATTGCGCTTGCGACCAATCGGTCGGAGTTGCTTGGTGCCGCGTTTGGAATCCTCTTTTTGCTTTCTCATATGAATCGGAGGTGGTTCTCCGGTTTTCTGTTGCTTCTGGCTCTATTGAGCAAAGAGTCAGCGCTTGTGTTCTTCCCACTTGCCATATGGCTGGATTTCCGCCCGGGCGGAAGCCGGCGAACGGCTTCCACCCTATCCTATGCCATACCCCTGGTTGCTGTGATGGCCTGGTTGGTTGTGCGGTCGATGGTGGTAGGGGGCAGAGCTCCGGTGCTTTTCAAGAGTGACAACCCGCTTGTCGAATCGTCCCTTCTAGAGCGAATCGCCACAGCCGGAGGGATCCAGCTGGACTACCTGCGACTGCAATTCCTTCCCTTGGGGCTCTCTTCCGACTACGCTTTTGATCAGATCCCCGTGGCCTCCGGTCTTCTGGATGCCAAATTCGCGGGTTTTCTGCTTATCGCAGTCCTTTTTAGCGTGATAGCCTGGCGTGCGAGACACTCCCACCCGTTCTTGATCCTTGCCGTCGTGTCCTACGGGATTCTTTTCGCTGTTACGAGCAATTTTGTATTTCTGATCGGGGCACCGATGGCGGATCGGTGGGCGTACTCCCCATCCATTTTCTTTTGCGGCCTGGTCGGATACGGCGTCTGGATGCTGCGTGAGTGGAAGGGAAGGGCGACTGTGGTGCTATTCGGTGCTGTGCTTGGTCTTTTTGTCATTTTGACCGTTGACAGGATCCGAACCTGGGCAAATCAGGAGGTTTTCCTGGAAACGCAGATCCAGTCCGCCCCTAACAGTGCCAGAGCGCATCACAGAATGGGACGCTTCCGCCACGACAATGGAGATCTGGCAGGAGCAATATTGCATTATCGAAGGGCTCTGGAAATCCTTCCGAATTTTCCGTATGTCTGGAACGATATGGGTGGAGCCTTCAAGGATAGAGGCGATCTGGTCGAGGCCAGGAACCACTACGGGGAGGCCATCAGATACAATCCCGGTCTTGCCAGAGCATACTATGGCCTCGGACAAATCCACAGTCTCGAGGGGCGTTTCGATCTGGCCATAGCCTCCTACCGTACCGCTCTCCATCGCGACACGACGTATGTTGAGGCATACAACAATCTCGCGACCGTGTATGCAAACTTGGGACAATTGGAGGAGGCAGAGGAGCTGTGGCTCCATACACTCGAGCTGGATCCTGATTACACGATTGCTCGTGACAATCTGGAAAAGTTGAACAATATCCGGAAGGGTCTTCCTGGCAGATAACCGATGGCTCGAAAATCATGTATCCTTTGGAAGAGCTAGTCCCGGATGCGAGATATTTTTTGGTTTCTCAATGCGGGACAAATTGATATCATTCAGGGGCATTCAGATGGGGCATTCAAAGAAAAATCACCACCGACTGGTGAGGAGTCTACACCGTGGACACAAATGAATTGATGCCCATAAGAGAAGGTCACAAGTGGGGTTTCAAGGACGGCGCCGGAAGGACGGTCATCCCCGCAAGATTCGAGGGTGTGGGAAGCTTTGCCGAAGGCCTTGCAAGGGTGAAGCTGGATGGCAAGTGGGGATTTATCGACAAGACCGGCAGGATGGTGATCGAGGCGCAGTTCGAACAGGCGAGGTTCTTTTGCGATGGCCTCGCAAAGGTGAAGCTGGGTGAGGTGTGGGGGATGATCGAGAAGAGCGGTCGGTTTGTTGAAGAAATAGGCGCAGAAACCTATCTTGATCAGGAAGGTAACTTTATTTCCGAGCAGGAATACAAGGACTGGGGCAAGCGTCAGGATTCGGATGAGTAACCAGGTAATGACCTGGAAATCGTGAGAAAGCGAGGCGGAGATGGAAGGTACGATAAAGATCGCGCTGATTGGCGCAGGGATGTTCGGCGGGGATGTTCACGCGAGGGCATATGCCGATCTTCAGCGGGTGGGGATCAGTGGAAATCTGGGGCGTGTGGGACTGGACCCGTGGGCGAGGGATTTGGCCGACATAAAATTCGACCTGGTGGCTGTTGCAACCCGGTCGGAAGCATCGGCAAACCGCGCCGCCGCCAATTTTAAAGCGTGGACCGGTCATGAGCCCAAAGCCTATTTTGGGGACAAGCCCTGGGAAGAGGTTTTGCGTGATCATCCGGATCTCGATGTGATGGCTGTGGCCACACCCGACCATCTGCATACCGAAGTGACGCTCGCCGCGCTGGAGAACGGCACGCACGTGATTATGGAAAAGCCGATGTGTCTGGACCTCGAGGAGGCAGACCGGATCATTGCCCGAGCAACAGAAAAGGGGCTGGTGGTCTGTGTAGATATGCACAAGCGATACGATCCGGATCACCTGCGTATCCAGCACGACATTTCGGAACGAATCGGAGAGCCACTCTACGGCCTGGCCTGTCTGGAAGAACCGCTTGAGGTTTCAACCAGCACGTTTAAGTGGGCGGAACAGAGCGATCCGTTCAGTTATGTAGGTCCTCACTGGACGGATTTGATTTATAACTATTACCGAAGCAAACCCGTGTCTTTAACTGCCGTTGGCCAGAAGAAACGGCTGATCAGGGATGGGATCAATGCCTTTGATTCAGTTCAGGTCAGAGTAGATTTTGAAAACGGGATGAGTATTTACTTTCACAATAACTGGGTTACGCCGGATGACTTCGAGGGGCCTGTGAACCAGGGGCACGAGATCGTTGGTACCGATGGAAAGGTGGAGTCTGATCAGCAATACAGGGGACTTCGATTCTGGTGGAATGGTGGCGGTAGCCGTACGGTGAACAACCACATGACGCGGGATGTAAAACGTCCGGATGATTCGCAGGTCTATGTCGGATATGGTGTCGACAGCATTACCGTGGGCCTGGTGGCGGCATGCCGAATCAAATTCCTTGGGGAGTCTCTGGAGGATGTGAATGGCATTTTCCCCACACCGGAGGATGGCAGGATCACGGTGGCCATCGTGCATGCGGCACGACTGGTCCGGGACCTGAATTTCAAGTATATGCAAGAGGGCAAAGGAGCACCGGTTACGGCCAGGTTTGGTGATGACGGAGTTACGATTATCGATCCCAACAGAGTAGACGAGGGTCCCGAGGCCGTGTTCGAGAAGATCTACGATCGGCCTCTGTAGGCGGTCGGTATTCGACGATGACAATGTGTGGTCTACCTGGAGGATGTGATGGGTAAGGAGTTCAGTATTATACCTCGAGAAGTGCCCAAAGTGGATACGAAATACAGAAAGATCGTTACTTCAATTCCTGCCCCGGAGTCGCTGTCGATACTGGAGAATTTGAGGGAAGTCGAGCCAATTTCCATGAGGGGTCAGCCTCCTGTGGTCTGGGACAGGGCGGAGGACGTTCAAGTATATGATAAATATGGGAATATGTGGCTGGACTGGAGTTCGGGCGTGCTGGTCACAAACGCCGGCCACGGAGCGCCCGAGGTCCGGCAGGCGATTATCGACCAGGTAAACAGCGGTTTGCTGCACAACTACTGTTTCCCGAGCGAAGAGCGTTCGGAGCTGGTCTCTTTCCTCGCTGATCTGGCCCCGGAAGGCCTGGACAAGGTGTTTCTCCTGACAACCGGATCAGAAGCAACAGAGAACGCCATAAAGCTGGCCAGAACCCACGGGATTTCGAAGGGCGGCAAGGAGAAAATCGGCTTTGTTGGTTTCGAGCGGGGATTTCACGGTCGCACCATGGGTTCACAGCAGGCAGGGGGTATGCCCGGACAGAAGGACTGGATCGTGAATGAGGATCCAGCAATAGTCCAGGTACCCTTTCCGGATGGATACTGGACAGAGAACAGTGATTTTGATCATTTCTGTACATCTCTTGAAGCGAAGGGTTTAGCACCTTCACAGGTTGCCGGCGTGATGCTGGAGACCTACCAGGGTGTGGGGCCCGATTTTGCCCCGGTTCCATACGTTCAGGCCCTGGCCGAGTGGTGCCGCGCCCACGATGTCGTGCTGATCTTTGATGAGGTTCAAGCCGGGTTCGGAAGAACAGGAAAGATGTGGGGATTCGAGCATTACGGGGTCACCCCCGATTTGATATGCTTCGGGAAAGGGGTGAGTAGCTCGCTACCGCTTTCAGGAGTTATCGGGCGGGCTGAAGTGATCGATCTGTATCCCGCAGGGTCAATGACGAGCACGCATACAGGGAATCCTGTTTGCGCCGCCGCCGCACTGGCAAGTCTGAAAAAGATCGTTAAGGAGGATCTCGCCGGCAATGCAGCCCGTCTGGAGCCCGTGTTGATGAAGGCGCTCGGGGCCATAAGGGATCGGCACGCCGAAGTGATTGGCAACTGTACCGGGAAGGGTCTGGTCGCCGGACTGCAAATGGTGAAACGGGGAAGGAAAGAGCCGGATCCGGATCTGGCATTCGATATTGTGGAGCGCTGCTTTCACAAGGGGCTCCTTTTCTTTGCGCCCGTTGGGTCATGGGGTCAGACTGTGAAGATCTCTCCTCCCCTCACCATCACCCAGGACGCATTGGAAGACGGGCTGGGTGTGCTTTCCGCTTCTGTGGATGAGGCAGTCGAAGCTGCCGGGTGATGTTCAATTGTTCCAATCGTCGCTACGGGATTCATTGATGTCGTTCAGGCAACTGAAGCACCAGGCCAGGTCGTTGTTCAGGAACAGGCTGTTCTGGATCGTCGCACTGATTGTGATGGTTGTCCTGATTTCCGGTAATGTCATTCTGATTTTTGAACGTGCTCCCGACAGGGAGGAGTTCAAATCGCCCGCTGATGGAATTTGGTGGGCTGTGGTGACATTGACCACGGTTGGATACGGCGACCATTTCCCGGTTACCGGAGCCGGCAGGGCACTGGGCGTTGTGCTGATGTTCTCCAGCATCATTCTGGTGTCCCTGTTTACGGCCACGGTGTCGTCGATTTTTGTTGCCCGAAAAATCCAGGAGGGTAAGGGATTGCAGCGCGCTACATTTGAAAATCACGTGCTTGTCTGCGGTTGGAATGGGCGAGCCCTCAGAACGCTGGATCGGCTCAACAGTCAGGGTGACGCCAGTGAGGTGGTACTCATCAATTTGATGGCGCCTGAAGATATGGAGCCCGTAATTCGGTCCTATTCGAATCTGGAGATCCGGTTCATCCGTGGTGATTTTACACGTGATGAAATCCTCGACCAGGCAAGGATTCGTGATGCAAAGTATGCCATTTTGCTGCCAGATCGGTCAGACCCGACCACGGTCTCCTCACCCGATCAGCGAACGATTCTTGCCGCTCATGTGATTCGATCCATCAACCCGGAGATTCAGGTGTTTGCCCACATTCTGGACGAAGAGCACGCCATGGATCTGAAGCGGGCAGAGGTGGATGGGGTGATGATAAGCGACTGCTTTGCAGGTGAACTTCTTGCAGAATATGTGGCTTCTCCCGGTACTACCCAGGCCGTGGAGCAGCTTGCGGACAGCCGGACGCTGCCCAATGTTCGCAGGATGGAGATACCTGATGACTTCGTGGGTTCCGAGTCGATGGATTACTTCATTCACCTTAAGAAAGAGTTTAATCAATTGCTTCTCGGATATGTGAGCGAGGTCCCCGGTGTGGGTCTGGAGGATGAAATATCGGGTGGAAACCGGGAGATTCTGGATCTGATCAAGCGGAAGGTGGTGGAAGCGGGAATCAAGACGCGCACAAAGAGTCGTGTAGAGATCAATGTGAATCCCCCGAGCGATTACGTCATCCGGGAAGGTGACCATGCCATCGTCGTCTGCAGTGACTAACCCCAACCCGCCCGCGTCGGAAGTGTCCATCGATGAGCTCGGGCTGTTCAAGATTTTCTCCGGTCTTTCCAGAGAGAAACTTGGAAAAATCCGTTCGATCATGGATCTCGAGCGGCACAAGGCGAACGAGGTGATCATCAAGGATGAGGATGTGGGGGATACGTTCTACCTTCTCCTGGAAGGGGAGGTGGAGGTGAGCAAAGTTCTGGTCATGCGGATGTCCAGGCAGGAAGTAGACGAGACGGATAAATCCTTCATCAGGTTAAGTTCAGATCCACATCCCGATTTCGGAAAGCCTGCATTTGGGGAAATGGCCTTGTTCAGCGAGACCTGCAAGCGCTCTGCTACAGTTAGGACGACACTTCCCTCGGTCCTGGGCGTGATTCAGCATTGTCGATTCATAGCGTTGTGCGAGTCCGATCACGAGATTGGATACCGGGTGTTCCTGAATATCGCTGGCGTTATGAGTGGTCGCCTGGACAAGACGAACCGGGATGTCCTGAATTTGACGACTGCACTCAGTTTTGTTCTGGCTTCTGGTTGAACCTTCCGAAACAGTTCCTTTTCTTGAAAGGACAGGTGAATACATAGATGAATCGGGCACAGCATCAGTTGATGACAATTCTGCAAAAGATAAATGTATTTCACGGGCTGGATCTGGGCGAGGCAGAACGGCTTGTCAGTATTTGCAAATCCGTAATGTTCGAGCCGGACACACAGATCTTCAAGGCTGGAGATCTCAGTGAAAGTATGCTTGTGTTGATTACGGGAAAACTGAAGGCGGTGAGCCGAACCGGACAGGACCTTGCCGAAATCCTTCCGGGTAGTTCCATTGGTGAGATGGGTGTGTTCACAGGTCATCGGCGTTCAGCTACCATTGTTGCCGTAGAAAAGTCGCTCGCGCTTTCAATGGAGAAACGGAATATGGATGCTTTGCTGAAGGAAGATGCTGGGATGCGAGTCAGCATTCTGGCGAATGTGGTGGATCTGCTTGCTGATCGTCTTGCAGAAGCGAACAAGCAGATCGACGAGTTGCGGAAGTGATCGTTGGCATACATAAATAGATTTTTTCAGGGCGGACGCTGTTCGCCCTGCTTTGTGTACCGGCAGAAAGGCGGGAGGACAGCACATGGATCTCTATGAGAAGTATCGACTGACCCGGACGATCAATGCTTGCGGTAAGATGACACATCTTGCCGGCGCAATCGTATTGCCCGAGGTGGTTGAGGAAGTGACGGAGGCAATGGGGTGCTTCTTCAATCTGGAAGAGCTTCAGGAGCGGGCGGGAGAGATCATTGCTCGGGCAACCGGAGCGGAGTGGGGTTGCGTGACTGCCTGCACGGCTGCAGGGATCGCACTGGGAGTTGCTGGTGCGATGACTGGTAGAGATATCGGTAAGGTGTGGCAGTTGCCCGATACGAATGGAATGAAGAACGAGGTGGTGATCCAGAAGGGTCAGTGCGTCAATTTCGGAGCCCCGGTCACACAGATGATCCGGATGTCGGGCGCATCCGTTGTAGAGGTGGGAACGGTACACAATACGACGGAAAGTCATTTGAAACACGCGATCGGGGAGAATACAGCTGCCGTGGTCTGTGTGGTTTCACATCATACGGTCAGATACGGATGCGTCCCACTTGAGAAATTAGTGGCCATCGCACACGAGAGGAATGTTCCTGTTATCGTTGACGGCGCAGCCCAGTCCTTTGTAATCAAGAAGATCGTCGACACCGGTGCGGACCTGATCATCTGCAGCGGTCACAAGTATCTTTCCGGGACAACAGCCGGTGTGGTTTGTGGAAAGCGGGAACTGGTAGAGGCGCTAAACCTGCAGAATCGGGGCATTGGTCGTCCTATGAAGGTGGGGAAAGAAGGGATCGTGGGTGTGATGGGCGCTCTGGATTACAGGATGAAGCTGGATGTCCTAGGGTGGGAGGCAGAGCAGGACCGGAAGATGAATCGCATTGTCGAGCGCCTGGAAGGGATCGACGGGATTTCCCTCTCTGTGGATCCGGATCCGAATGGAAATCCGTTCAGCAGGGCCCGGGTTTCCGTTGACCCGGATCGTGCAGGGCTGAATGCCGAGGTGATCAACCGTGCGATGATGGACGATGAGCCCTCGATCCGGCTGCGCGCGCACCATACAGACGAAGGATACTTCACTGTAGATGCCATGGAACTGACAGAGGAGGAGATCGAGTTGACCTGCGACAGGCTGGTGGGCATGCTTACCGCAACGGACGCCGTCAAAGCGGGCATCATGGAAAAGTTCGGCGCTGAGGACCTTGTGGATGCGCGTTGGGCGTGGCTGCGATAAAGCAAGACTCGACAGGCATGCGAAATGGGGACACAGCTTGTGTCCCCATTTTTTCTTTAAGGATGGGTGGGATGAAAGAGGACCGGTTGCCCTTACTTGCCCAGCCGGAATCCGACACTGAATCTGAAGGAACTGTCCGACTCGTCATCGGCAATGATGAGCTTGAGTTCACCGAACCACGCCAGTGCCGATCCCAATTTTTTCTGAAAGCCAAGGGGCAGGTTCAAACTGATTTTGGTGTCGTTGGGCCCCAGTTCCGCTCGATAGAGGTGTGTTCCAATTCCCGCGCCGGCGTATCCTTTTGTGCTTTCAGAGTCATGGAAAAAGAATACAGCGTCCAAGTTCATGGTGAAGATCTTCAGGTTGGATTCGAGAATCATGTCACCTCCGGGTACCAAATGCAATTTGGAGGTGAAGATGGAACCCAGATCCAGGTAGCCACCATAAGCAAAGCGGGCAGAATCGAATTCACCTCCGACCTGTCCCATAACATCCACAGCCTGGTGTCGCGTGAGGTCGACACCGGCTTTGACGCCAAGGCCTTCAAAGCCGATGGCTTCCGCCTGGTTGCAGTTTACTGCAAGGGTCATCAAGATGACCAGTGGAAATACCTTTATTGCTGACCTCACACGCATGACGATTGACTCCTTCCTGTGAGCTTGCTCAGTTGCTATTCGATATTTCTCGTGAAGTCTGTTTTCTTCAGCAGTTTCTTGAGCTGTTTGCGCTGCTCCTTGGTGAGCAGCACTTCCAGTTTTCTGTCAGTTTCTTTGTTTAGAGTAGAAAGTACCTCTTGGGCCTGTTTCCAACTTTTGTCCTTTTTAGCGATCTGCAAGACACCCTGGCGCTTCGCCCAGGCATCTTTGATGATCGGCCGAATCATCGTGAGCTGGCTGTCCGGAACGCTGACTCCGAATGAAATTCCCGACAAGATTCGCTCCACAGGAAACGCCCGGATGGCCATTGCCTGAGCTCTCATCCGCTGGACCTGCCCCCTGTTTCCGCCCATTCCGCCACCACGACCACCCCTCCCTCTTTGGGCTTCAACATATGCAAAATTCGCACCAATAAGGAGAACAAATATCATTGATCCGACTATCCGGGTTTTCCTACTGTCTCCTCATGCGTGTATCGATTCCGTTCAAATTGGGTCAAGCTTATATGTTACCATGATGCCTCTCACCCTGTAATGGTTTAAAGCCATCTGGCACTGGTTTCCAGTCTATCGATTCAGGGTTGTAATTGAGTTAGACATGAAGTGCAGGGCTTTGGTTCCATCGAGGCGGGCTTTTCCTGCCGAAGGGGTGCAAGCCTACTGTTCCAGAGGAATTGTTGAGGATTCCGTGCAAATTTGAAGGAAGGGGGTACAGGCTGCAAACGCAAAAGGAAGGGCGGCCGGGTACCCCGACCGCCTCTCTTCTATAATAAATGTGACTTCAGTTCGCGAGCAGACTGCCGCCACCCAGCATTCGGGAAATGTCTCTCCGGATATCAGCCTCGGTAAGCGGCCACCCGGCAGCGAGAAGGTCTTCATATTTGCTCACCAGTACCGGCGTGATGGTCCTGAGCGAGTGCGGCCATTTGTAAAGGAGCTGGTCCAGGATTCGTGCGTCCGAGTGCTGAGGAATAAAACTCGTACCGAGCAATTCGAGTCGTTCGGTGGTGACTTCCTCAATGATGCTGGGATTGTTCAGAAACCACCAGCATCCGAATGGAACTATGTTGGGGAACTTCCGGGCAGCCACGCAGAGTTCGTGCTGGTTCTCTCGGGAAAGCAGTGTGATGAGAAAGTTGACGCCCGGCCAGTCCCGTGCAATCTGTTCGAGGTTTTCGATGGGCCACTTACCCAGGCCGTCACCGCCATCGTTCAGTACAGGATTGACCTGCCTTTTCACACCGACCATCATGGCCGAAGGAATCCCGCGTTCCTGCGCTACCGGGTAAACGACCTCGCACATCAGCCGCGAAATGGGGTCCTCGCCCGGATAGGTGAAGTCTGGCGGAAGTGATATGGCCATATATTCCGCGGACATCCGCTCGCACCAGTCATGCAAATATCTTCTGAGCTCGGAGAAGGTGCGATCCGTCAAGGCATCTTCGACTTCGTATCCTCTGGATCGCAATTCGAGTGCTGGACTCGGCCATCCCACCAGGGCGCTGTCCAGCCGAAGAACCGCCCGGAATCTCTCATCCAGTTCGAAGCCCCGCTGCCAGATATGGCCCTCCAGTTCATCCAGAGGGTCGTTTGTCATATAGACCCTACTGACACCCGATTTCTCGAATACGAGATTCACGTAATCGAGTGGATCCTGTGATCTGTGGAACTCGCGAAATTCCGCCAGGCTCTCTGGCCTGGGGTCAAGGCCAAGGGTGGACATGACCGTGACCACGCCAAGCTGCGCTTCGGAGATGGGGCTGCTTTCCCCCACAAACAGTGTTCGCCAGATGATGTCCGCCTGCTCCGGCTTCGGGAGGCCGTTGAATTTCTCGACCGATAGCCCGGCCGGAAGCGAGCGCGAAGTTTCAGCTTTCAGATAGTGATAGGTCAGAAGTTCGTCCGGCCCGGATTGGGCAAGGCGGCCCATGGCCGGAGGATAGAGGTGTGTATGGATGTCGACTATAGGATGCTCGGACAATGCCTTCGATAAGGCAGTTGTGATCTGGAGGTCGGTGCTCGGCATCGGGTCTGCTCCGGCAATTACTGGTTTTTTGATTGTTGGTGAATCAGGCTTGTACCAGATATCCTTTTTCTTTGTCGATCACATTCAGCAGCGGCTCTTTGTTTACGTATCGGCGTAGATTCTCCTTGAATATCTTCCGAATATTGTCTCGTCCTTCGGCGGATCGTCCTCCGACATGAGGAGCGAAGATGACGTTGGGCATGTCCCACAGAGGGCTCGATGCCGGCAGAGGTTCTTCCTCGAATACGTCGAGACCTGCGGCTGCAATCTGGCCAGACCGGAGCGCCTCTATCAGATCCGTCTCGTTCACGATGGGTCCTCTCGCGATGTTGACGAGCAGGGCGGTTTCTTTCATGCTTTCGAAGCAGCTCGCATCGATCAGACCGCGTGTCCCATTCGTAAGGGGAAGGGCAACTACCACAATGTCGGATCTGGAGAGGGCCTCGAGCATGCTGTCAGGAGGGTACACTTCAGATACCCCCTCAGGTGGCGAACTTACCTGGGCGTCAATGGCGATGGTGTCTGTGCCAAGGGCACTCAGACGAGAGGCGATTCCTTTCCCGATAGATCCAAGGCCCACCACACAAGCGGTCTTGCCATCGACCTGGAATACGGGAATATCCGGGTCCCATTTTCTTGCTTTACGGTCTCTCTCAAAGGAGGCCAGTCCCCGGGTATAGGCGAGCACCAGGGCGATCGCATGTTCGGCTACCGAAGCGTCGAGCGCTCCGGCCGTATTCGTGATGGTAACATCACTGGACAACATTTCTGGAAAGAGCATTGTCTCGAATCCTACACCGTTGCTCTGAACCCACTTGAGCCGATCGGCTTTCAGGAATGCCTCACGCGGGAGGCGACCGATGACGATTTCCGCATCCACGATTTCCCGCATCAGTTCTTCACTGGTGTGTGTGGCAACCCCGGTAAGGTCGGGCGAAATGTCCGCACACTCATCAACCCACTGCGACCAGGGCTCTCCCATAATGATGAATTTTGTATTGTCCATTGTTCTCCTCAAAGGCGTGCCGTGTTTGGTTTTGACCATCATTTCACCTTGTGAATCCAGAGTCTATAATTGTTGCAATAAATGTTCCTTCCCAGATCCTTCAAGCGATCCGCCGCCATCCTTGAATGCCTTCAAATTGAGGTCTTCCAGGGCATAGGTCCATTCGTTTGCCATCGCATTCAAAGTGGAGGCACCGGGAGATTCCATTTCCAACGCTTCATCCGGCGACAGGTTTTCAACCCATGTTGGGAATTGCTGACCGATTGTTGTTGGAGGCTTCTCATCAAACGGAGATTCGAGCAAGTCACCCGATGAAGTGAAGGAAGACGCGAAGCCAAAACTTCCTTCCCAATCGGAAAGTTGCTGCTGCATCTGTTCGGCTCGGGTGCGTGAAGGGCCATCGGAGCTGTTGAGGAGCAGGTTGTTCATTTCGAGAGGATCGTCTTCGAGTTGGAACAGTTCCTTCCATCCTCCTTCAAAGTAGTAGTTGTATTTCCAGGGTCCCCGGAGCAGCGAAAGCCAGCGCTTGGGCCCGGCGCCGTGTTCGACAACGAATTGGTCCCTGGCAGAAGCGAGTCCTCCGCCATCGCGACCAAGAAGGCTGGCGCCCGGTAATGGGCGCTCGCCAGGGTACTTAGATTCGGCAAGCTCCAGGGCAGTTGGCATGATATCCAACATGCTTGCGCGATCAGGCGACTCACAGCCGGGTGCTACGCGATCAGGCATTCGCATTAGAAAAGGAATACGCATGGAGGCTTCGTACGGCTTGCTTTTTTGAAATGCACCGTGGTCACCCATGAGTTCGCCGTGGTCGGAGGTGAAGATGACCAGGGTGTTTTCTGCCATGCCCAGTTCGTCGAGTGTGTCCAGGATGCGGCCGACTCCTTTGTCGATCAGGCTGATGTTTCCGTAGTAGAGTGATTTTATGCGCTTGAGATGATCCACGCTCGCAAAGGCAGTGTCGGAAGTTTCCTTCGCCCATCGCATCAAAGGGGGCAGCGTTTCCCTGGGTTGGTCCCAGTTATGAGGAGGGTCGATATCCTCGAGGGGGTACATTGAAGCGAAGGGTTCGGGTGCGTTCCAGGGCAGGTGTGGTGCGATCCAGGATGACCAGCAGAAAAAGGGCTGGTGCCTGGTTTCGTGCAAGAAGTCGATGGTACGATCCGCCACCCAGGTGCTCCCGTGATGTTCCTCAGGAATCACAGATTCCTGAGGCTGGTGATAGAGTAGGTTTCGGACACCGTGGACCTGACGAATATGACCGTATCCAACCTGCTTGAGATAGGTGAGATATTCGTCCTCTTCTCGGCACTTCGGAATCTCCTCCATCAGTTCCATTCGGTGAAATCCGAAGTGCCTTCTTGGCGGCATAAAGTGCATCTTGCCGATGGCACGAGTCTGGTAACCAGCGGTACCCAGAAGTTGCGGAAGGGTGTACAGATTTGGTTCCGGGTTCGGCAGATTATTGGCAAAGCGACCGTGGGCAGCGCACCTCTGGCCTGTCACCAGGGAATGGCGGGCGGCGACACAGACAGGAACCGGTGTGACGGCATGGGTGAAGTTCATGCCCTCACGGGCAAGTCTGTCCAACGCGGGTGTGTTGATTGTCGGGTTACCCGCGCACCGCATGGCATCGTACCTCATCTGATCAACAAATAGCAGGAGTATATTTGGTTGTGGCATGGTCTCTCTTATCGATTTGGTCCGTCAGGATGTGAGGCGGATGGTCACTTTCTTGTTAGGTCTGGCATCAACCGGAGCCTTGAGCTTGATCCGCTTACCGTGTAAATATAGGGTTTCGACCAGAAGCTTCCCCTCGATGATGTCGATAACCAAATGTTTTTCTGTGAGGGTGAGAGTTCCAAATCCGGGGGCCGCTGAGAAGAAAGTTTTGAAACGTGGAGACATTAGCCGAGGACCGAACCAGAGCGCTTTCTGCACATTGGAATACCGGAAACCGGAAAGAGATCCCAGGAGGGCATAGCTGGAGAGCGCACGGGCATAGTAATTCCCGCATTCGTACTCGTTCCAGGGATTACGTACGTGTCCATTGTATCTGTCCCTTACCGCCTTCACTATGGTCAGTCCCTCTTCAAGGAGACCTTCTTCGATCAGGTGGGAAGCCACTTGATATTCGATCCCGGTCCAGACTTCGTCCGAATATACAAACGGAAGTGTGGGTTTTCCTCCCTTTGGCCAAGAGCATAACAGAAGACCCGGTTCCTTGCCCAACGCATACCCAGGGCGCTGGGTGCAAGCGTGGTCGGAGAGATCATGCTTGAAGTTGTACTGGAATATGGATTTCAGCGTTCTGCGTGTTTTCGATCGGGTTTGCGGCGACTTGATTCCATAGATTCTGGCCATCCACGCACCGATAACGCCGTCGGAAATACATCCCGTGCCGTATTGATACTTGGGACCCTCCTTTTTCAGGAGTCTATCCACTTCGCCACTTTTCCGGTCAACACGTTTGACGAACTTCGCAAAGGATGTGTCTTTGAGTCCGCGGTAGTTCACTTTCTGCTGGTAGTACCCGTTCGTGAAGAGGTGCTTGTCGAGGTAGGCAGCGCCCTTTTCAGACAGCGACTTGTAACGCTGGACTTCGTCGGGCTTCTGCATTTCATCAGCCATCTGGCTCATCGCGGCCAGAGCGCCAATATAGATGCTGGAGCACATGCCATCCGGTCCCCAGAACTCGATGTCGTAGGTGTTGTGGTGCGGCTCTTCCAGAACGCCTTTACCACGCGGGTCCCAGGATCGTATGCAGTATTCGATGCTTTTCTTCGCCAGCGGATACAATTTGGCGAGCCAGTTCCGGTCCCCGGATATCTGCCATTCCCTGTAAAGCTTCATGATTCCGCCGAGTTGCCCGTCCGAAGCTGCACGGTACTGATGAGAGACGGGGCCATCGGGCAGTGCCGACCGGAAGTTGATGTGACCTTTGCGGTCCATACTGCGTTCCAGCTCCTGCTCACGGTAGGTTCTTTCCAGGTTGGGATACAAATGGGGAAGTGCCTGGGCATAATTCCAGACATGGGTGCAAGAGCCTGAACAGCATCCCCTGTCTACGAAGCATCCTTCCCATCCCCAGGCATTGCCATCTTCCTGCCTCAGAAAGGTGGGAGATTTCAGGATTGCCAGATTCGCGCTGACGGCATCCAGGACATACGATGGAAGTGTCGAAGTGAACAGGGCATTTTTGAATCGCACCGTTCGGTCTCTCAGCGAGTCATATTCAGCGTGAATCTTGTCGGAGACTTCCCGGGCATTACGCCACTGTGAAGCATAATACGGACGCCAGTCTGGCCTCTGATCTTCGCAGCAGTCCTCGGCGGAAATTTCGGTATTGTTCACCCTTCCTGCGATGTAATGACAATTGGGAAAGTGCCAGGTGATCAGAACAGGGTATGTGATTTTCTCACCCGGATCCAGCGTCCCGGCAACAAGAATGGACCCGCCGTTTCTTCCCGAGATGCTTTTGTCCGATCGCTTGCCATCATTGGTCTTGAATTTTCCTGAAGACACCTCGCGCCATAATGCGGATATGGAGTCGAACCATCCACCTCGAAGCCACATGGCCTTGATTTGAGGTGTATGACCGATTACCGAGAGGCTGGCTGAACCGAATGTTTCGGATTGCGCAGGGTCAGTGTTGAAGAGGTGGACACCACGACGCGGAATGACCTCGTTCCGGCTGTTTCGTGCATCTGGAGCAGAGCCCTCGGCCAGATGGGAAAGGTGATACGAGAATTCGAATTCGGTTTTCTTCTTTGTACGGTTTGTGAATGTGTATTCGAGTATTGCGCACGGGATTCCTGAGTTCAGATCGTCCAGTGGAATAAACGGATTGAAGCCTGTGAGTTCTACTTCCAGCGGGACGTCGTGATCGTAGAGGCGAACGGTGCCGAATGGGTACTGGCCAACAAAGCTGCATGTCTTGAAACGAGGAATGCCTTCGTGGCCCCCGCCACGGTGGCCCTGCCCCTTCGTGCCCAGATTGTAAATCTTTTCGGGTGGCATAGGACCCTCGATCAATCTGGTAATCGAGTGTCTGCCCTTGACGTGCAAGATCGCGAACGCCGAATCCCGATTCCCGTGTCCGTCTGGGACGGCAGATGTCTCTGGCTTGTTGCGGATCGAGAAGTCTTGAAGTCCTCCATACCCGTTGAGACACACGTTTCCCGCCCCCAAACCGCCCAGAGGCATGGCGATCTGGAGCAAGTTCGGCCCCGCGTATGTCCGCAGAGCGCCACTGCCCTTTAGCACATCTCTGGAGTAAGGGGCTGCCTTATTCACGATGTACCCTCCGTGGGTTTTCGGAAGATGAGGTTTTGTACAATGCCGTGCGAGTAGTCGATCAGGTCGCTGTTGAAGAGTTCGAAACCTTTGGCAAAGAATACTTCCTTGATCCTCTCTGCGATATCCTTATGCATGTAAACTTCAATCAGGACGCTTTTCAAGCGAGGGTCGTCCAGTGTACGGGAGGCGCCTGCGACGATCCGCTCTTCGATGCCATCCACATCCACCTTGATATGCGTTGGAAAGGGAAGCGCGAATTTGCCGGTCAGATCGTCCAGAGATACGGCAACGATTCCCTGCGTATTCTGAGGCGGAAAAGATTCATCCCCCTGGGTTACAGGTTCGCCGAGGGCATGGAGTGCGGCGCCGGGAGCGAAGTTCTTAGAGTAAAAATGCTCGATGGCTGTCTCGTGCGACACGGCGATGGGATAAGGCGTAATGACCCCGACCATGTCATTCAGGACAATATTCTTGTTGAGTTTTGCCTGATTGAGCGCTTCGGGTTCGAAGGACAGGATGCTGATCGTTTTTTGAAGTCTGTAGGCGGCATAGAGAGAGTATTGTCCTATGTTGGCGCCTATATCATAGAGTACATCACCCGGTTCCATGAAGGTGTCCAACCAGTCTAGCGTATCAGGTTCCTTTTCATCGTAAGTGGTTGCACGCCAGAGCTCGTTGTTTCTTACACCTTCCTTCTGTTCTCCTGAGTCCAAATCGATCTGAATGGTCAGATCCCGTACTTTGCATGTATAGATCTCTCCCACGTACCCTCCTGAGATAACGACCTGGCCGGCAGAACCGCTGAATACGGACAGGCACCGGCCGAGTGAGTAATTTCAGCAATTTTGTTGATGCAAATGAGCAAAACCCTTATCCTTAGTCACCAATGATTAGGCATGATAAGAAATAGATCATTATATGCAAGGAGTAGAATATGGGTAGGGATTACAACGTATATGGAATTGGAAATGCCCTTGTAGACATACAGTATCAAGTCGATCCCGATTTCCTTGAAACTGCGGGAATTGAGAAGGGTGTGATGACACTGATCGAAGAAGATCGTCATATGAAACTAATAGAAGAGCTCGGGGACAAAGTTTTGAAGAGGTCTTCGGGTGGTTCCGCGGCAAATACGATGATCAGTGTCGCAAATCTCGGCGGGCAAGCCTACTACGCGTGCAAGGTGGCAAAAGACGAGTATGGCGACTTCTACCTTCAGGATCTGGAAGCGGCAGGAGTGAGTTCCAGGCTCGCAAATCGGGAGGCAGGCACAACAGGAAAATGCCTTGTCCTCATTACGCCGGATGCAGACCGCACGATGAACACTTTCCTTGGAATTACAGCGACGTTTGGTCCGGACCAGCTGGAGGAAGAGGTGATCGCCAGGAGCCATTACCTGTATATCGAGGGCTATCTGGTAGCTTCCGACGCGGGCTTCGACGCGGCACTTCGCGCGCAGGAGATGGGGAAGCGGTGGGGGGCGAAGGTGGCTCTTACCCTCAGTGATCCCTTCATCGTAAATGTATTCAAGTCCCGTGTGCAGGAACTCGTGGAGAAGGGGGTGGATCTGTTATTCTGCAACGAAGACGAGGCAAAGGCCTTTACCGGAGAGGGCGATACCCGGGCCGCCTGCGATTCACTGAAGGAGACCGTGAAGGGTTATGCGGTGACATGTGGACCGAATGGTGCGATTGTGTTCGACAGGGATCAACTGGTGGAGAGTCCGGGTTTCCGTGTTGAGGCAGTGGACACAAATGGTGCGGGCGACATGTTCGCGGGGGCCTACATTTTCGGGTTGACCCACGGCTATGATGTGATCCAGTCAGCCAAATTGGCCACGTACGCATCGGCGCAGGTCGTGGCGCAATTCGGTCCCCGGCTGGAAGAATCGCTCAAGGACAGGATTTCGGAAATTCTGGACCTTTAGCACACATTCAGCAACACGTTCTAAGAAAGTACCCCCGACTGCTATTGCGGTCGGGGGTTTTATGTGATGCAGTCAAAGTGTGAGATTAAGAAATTTCCAATCCCTCGGCCCTCCGGAAACCGGGCAGAGATACGATGACCACCAGTACGAGTATGGCGGCCAAACCGCAGGTCAAGGCCAGCGAAAAGGGTGCGCTGAAGGCTTCTGCGAGGGCGCCGGTGTTCAATCTCCCCGGTGGACCGGTTCCAATGCCGAGTACGATTGCACCCATAGCCCGGCTTCTCATGTCGTCGCGGGCGCAAAGCAGCACGATCGAGCTCTGCAAGATCCCGAAGCACGCCTGGCCCACTCCACCAATCACAAGCAGGATAACGGAGAGATAGAATTGTGTGGATAACGCGAAACCCACAAGCGCCAGAGACATGAAAATGGATCCCAGTCCGTAGACCCAGGTCATCCGTTTCGACCGGCGAAACCCCCTGACCACGAAGAGGCCGATAAAAGCCCCGACTCCATTCGCGGTGCCAAGCAGCCCGAGCCCAATTGGACCCTGATTCAGAATATCGCGAGCGAATACAGGTAGCAGTGTCATGTATGGGAATGCGAGGAAGTTCAGGATTACTGTGATCAGAAGTACGCCAAGTATCGAAGGGCTGTGTCGAATATACTGGAGGCCCTCGATGACCACTTTTATTGGGGAGGAACTTGCTTTTGGGTCCGGCGGGGAAATACGTCTCTTGGACAACCGGACCAGGAAGCAGAGCGACAGGATCGAGGTTCCAGTTAGCGTGAAATAGCAGCCGGTTGCTCCAAGTGCCGCAATAAGGGCGCCGCTGGAGAAGGGGCCGAGGATGCGGGTGACATTCTGAGTGAAACCCTCGAGCAGCATGGCGTCCATTGTTCCGGCTCTTCCGACGAGGTCCGGAAGGAAGGATCGCCTGGCTGTCCAGTCCAGAGCCCAGGTGATTCCCATCACGGTTGCACCCACGCTCAGCTGCCAGATGGTAAGCTGGTCTGTCCAGAGCAGGCAGGCGATCGTTGCATTGACACCCAGATTGATGACCTGGGAGTAGATGATGATGGTTCGGCGCCCGATTCTGTCGCAGAGCGGTCCGGCGTATAACCCGAGGACAAGCAGCGGCGCCATCCTGTAAAACCCGATCAGCGCGAGCTGCCAGGCCGAGTCGGTCATTTCCAGGACCAGCCAACCGACCACGATCAGCTCCATCCACATGGCCATCCACCAGAGCGTATTGCTGGCGAGCAGGCGTCTGTAATCGGGTATGTTCAATGGGGCGAGTGAACCGTGAAAGGTTTCGCCGTCTGGATCTGCGTCAGGTTCTGTTGTCATTTTGATTGTCAATAATTTCAGAAAAAGTACATCGGCGTGCTGCCCGGTATATCGAGAATCACTTGACGCCAGCAAGAGTGGCACCGTATCTTTTTATCAGGTTGTCCGGCATCAGGATAGCAACTAAAAAAACCTTCGAATGGAAAGGAGGATCACTGCGCACTACTCAGGATAAACTGCCAGACATACGGGCTGGCGATTCCTGAATCTTCTGGCGAACGCAAGGGTCGCTGATATATCATTAGATAAGGAGGCATGGTATGTCGAATGTGAATGATATTAAAAAGGCAGAGGGAGTGGATCTCCTTGTGTCTTTTTTTGATTTGACGCAGTTCGCCCGTTGTGTTCGTAATCGTTCCGCGCAAGAGACCTTCGAACTTTTATATGACTATTACGAATTCGCAGGTGAACTCATCGAAGGAGCGGGTGGGAGGGTTGTGAAATTTATCGGCGATGCCGGACTTGTGGCATTTCCCGAAGAGGCTGTCAGCCAGGGGGTGCTTGCACTTCGGAACTTGAAGGAAACCGGCGATGCCTGGATGGCTGATCACGAAACGCCTTGTCGGCATCGAATCAAGGCCCACTTCGGACACGTCCACTGTGGCATGATCGGTACCCGGTCGGAGAAACGGTTCGATCTGTTTGGAGAAACGGTCAATACCGCGGCGGTAGTGAGATCCAATGGGCTAGCCATTACACCGCAGGTATTCCGCAAGCTGGGTCCTGATGTCCGAAAGCTCTTCAAGAAACATACCCCACCCATCACCTATATTCCCGTTGAGGAATCTCATCAGGACCCATGATGCGCAATTGAATATAGGCAAGCACACACCATTAGCAAAATCAATGCACAAAAACAGCCCTGCCGATGACCGGCGGGGCTGTTTTATGGGTGGGCTGTACCGGTGGATCACTTCCAGATTATGAATGCGATCAATCTCCCTGACCATACTGCCGCCAGCCCCATGACAAGGTGGATGGAGACGTTCAGGAGTGCTGCGGTTGAAGCTCCGTTTCGCAGCAGGTTCACTGTTTCATTGCCGAATGTAGAGTATGTGGTCAAGCTGCCGAGAAGACCTACGAACAGGAAGGCACGAGATTCCGAAGTGAGCGTGCCATGAGAATCCACCAGAACAGTCAGAAATCCGATAAGGAGACATCCCAGAATATTTACCAGGAGGGTACCGTAGGGGAACTCGCTCGTTCTGGCCCACTGATGTGCATAGCCGTTCAAGAGGTATCTGAGTATCGCACCTGCGAATCCGCCGATGCCGATGAACAGGAGAATTTTCAAGGTATGTGTTTTCCGGTCAAATCAGGTGTAAGCGTGCAAGTGCATTTTTCAGGGTCCTTCATCTCCGGGTACCCTCAGGTTGCGTGCGGGGAACTCTTTGAAGGGCCGTTCCAGGAGCGCTTCTTCATTGAGGTCGATTCCCAGCCCAGGGACTTCACTCAAAGTAATGTAGCCATCTTCGACCTTGATGGGATCGATGGCGATTTCGTTGCTGACCGCTTCGAAATTTACGAAGTATTCCGTGATCAGGAAATTGGGCATGCCCGCCGTGGCCTGAACCGTTGCCGCCAGGCCAACGGTCGTGCTGTTGTAGTTATGTGGAGAGACCGCCACGTGATAGGCCTCGGCCATTGCAGCGATTTCTCTTAGTTCAAGAATACCCCCGCAGTTGCAGACGTCAGGATTGATGATGTCCGCTGCCCGTTTCTCGAATACGTCCCGGAATTCGTTCTTTGTGTATAGTTCCTCCCCCGTAACCACCGGAATGCGGATTTTAGAACGGGCCTCAGCCAGCGCATTCAGATCCCTTGAGGACACCGGTTCTTCATACCAGAATGGGTCGAGGTGTTCCATCAACCGGGCAACACGAACAGCGTGTGCTGGCGACAGCCGTCGATGTACTTCTACCAGAATGTCCACATCGGGTCCAACCGCATCTCGGACAGCCGCCACACGGTCGACCGCTTCCTGCTCATCTTTCCTGTCGATGATGGTTCGCCATGGACCCGGGAAAGGATCGAATTTTAGTGCCCTAAATCCTTTATCGACTACGGCCCGGGCGCTTTGGCCAAGCTGTTCAAGCCGCTTTCCAGGATCGTACCAGCTGCCCCATCCATTGGCATAGACCTTGACCCGATCCCGGCATTTCCCCCCCAGTAGATTGTATACGGGCTGTCCTGCCGCCTTGCCCGCTATGTCCCACATCGCCTGTTCGATGGCGCTGATGGCACTGTACAGATCCATGGATCCACGCTTGCTGCCGAAATCTGTATATGCCATGTAGGTAAAATGCTTGATATCCAGAGGGTTCCGTCCGACGAGATATCGGGTGAGGCTCTTCAGGTGGGCTTCTATGGATAAATCCCTGTCGTGCTGGGTGTAGGCTTCACCCCATCCATGAAGACCTTCGTCTGTTTCAAGTTTGACGAATAACCAGTTTTTGGCCGTCCCCGGATGCACGATAAACGTTTTGACGTCTTTGATTTTCATTGCAGCTCCAGCGGCGCGATCAAATGGTCAGGTCGCCGCCATTGATGTCGAGAGACGCTCCGGTGATATAGGCGGCCTTCTCGGAGGCGAGAAAGGCCACCAGATCGGCTACTTCCTCGGGTTTTCCGAGCCGGGAAACAGGAAAGCTGTCCGCATATGCTCGTGTCGTTTCCTTGTCGATTGTTTCTCGAACCATTTCTGTGTCGATCAGTCCAGGGCAAACTGCGTTGACTGTGATGCCATCGGAGGCGACCTCTTTGGCGAGATGCCGGGTGAATCCAAGCACACCCGCTTTGGACGCAGTGTAGTGGGCGCCGCCAATCGTACTGACGGATTTGCCAGCCGTTGACGAGATATTGATGATTCTTCCCCATCCGGAGGGGCGCATATGCGGCAGTACGGCTTTGGAGCAAAGGAATGGGCCCTTCAGGTTTACCGCAATCACCCGGTCCCATTCCTCCTCATCGGTTTCAGCAACAGAGGTCGAATATAGGACTCCGGCATTGTTAACCAGTATGTGAACTCCCCCAAATGTATCCGCCGTCCAGTCGACCATTGCCTGGACACCCGGGGCATCCGTGACGTCCGTCTGGAATGCCGCGGCGCGATGACGGTTCGTTCTGATCTTCTTGACCGTTTCCTGGGCCGCTTCCTCATCGAGGTCGTTGACAACGACCTGTGCGCCCAAATCGGCCAGAGCTTGAGAAATGGCCCTGCCCATTCCCTGGCCTGCTCCTGTTACGATTGCCGTTCGATTGTCAAGTGGTAGTATTTCTGCCATGTCAGGTCCTTTTCAAATGTTTTTTCTTCAACTGGAAATAATGCCCAGCCGCTTGCCAACTTGCTCGAAGGTATTCAGGGCGCGGTCGATTTGCTCCCTGCTGTGGGCCGCGGACAGCTGAACCCTGATTCTGGCTTCTCCGCGTGGTACGACAGGGTAACTGAATCCCACCACATAAATCCCCTGCTGGAACATCTGGCCAGCCATCTCCACCGTCCGCTGTTCGTCCCCGAGCATGATCGGCACGATCGGGTGGATGCCTCTGGCGATACGAAATCCCAGGGACGTCATCCCGTCCCGGAATTGTCGGGTGTTTTGCATCAGCTTTTCTCGAAGATCAGGACTGCGTTGCGTCAGTTCGAGCGCTTTGAGCGAAGCGGAAACAATGGGGGGGGCGAGTGTATTCGAAAAGAGGTAAGGTCGTGATCGTTGTCTCAGAAAGTCTACGATTTCCTGCCGTGCGGAGGTGAAACCGCCCGAGGCGCCACCCAGCGCTTTTCCCAGAGTGCTGGTTACAATGTCTACCCTGTCTTCCACCTCGAAGTGCTCTGGTGTTCCTCTGCCGGTTGGACCCATAAACCCAGTGGCGTGAGAATCATCGACCATGACAAGGGCATCGTGTTTCTCAGCAAGATCGCAGATGGTGTCCAGTGGTGCGAGATCTCCTTGCATGGAGAATACCCCATCTGTCACAATGAGTCGAAACCGGGCTTCTGCGCTTTCGGACAGGCGAGATTCGAGGTCGACCATGTCTCCGTGCTTGTAGATATGTCGTTGGGCTCGGGAAAGTCGAATTCCGTCGATTATGCTGGCGTGATTCAGTCCATCACTGATGATGGCATCCTCGGCCTGCAACAGGGTTTCGAAGAGTCCGCCATTGGCATCGAAACATGAAGTATATAGGATGGTGTCGTCCATTTGCAGGAATTCGGAGAGGCGTTTCTCGAGATTCCTGTGAATATCCTGTGTGCCACAGATGAAACGCACGGAAGCCATGCCGTAGCCGTGGGTTTTCAGGCCTTCCGCTGCAGCCTCGATGATTTCAGGGTGGTTTGCCAATCCAAGATAATTGTTCGCGCAGAAGTTGATCGACCCACCTTCGTCGGTTTCGATTTCTGCGTTCTGTGGACCGGCGATCTGTTTCTCGGCTTTGTAGAGACCACTACTCCGTATCGATCTCAGTTCTTCAAGCAGCCACGGTCTTATCGATGTGTATGCCACCTCCGAACACTCCTCTCCCGTCACGTCGTATTCCCGTCCGAAATCCGCGTGCTGTATGATCAAAAGATTGCACTGGATTCATCGCTGTATTTGCCCGCTGGTCAGCGATGACGCAAAATAGAGCAAGTGTGGCGCAAAATCAAGCGCATTGCCCCCTGGTAACTCTCCGGTTTCATCTTGACAGGATGTAGGGGGATGCCGATATTTTGAGCCTCGATTTTTCGACTGTTTTCGTGTTTCGCATTCAGGTGTTGGCAGGCCGTCGATCTTGCTGAAAAGAGTGTCAAATGAACAGAAGGACATTTCTGGAAAGCGCTGCAGTTGCCGCCGGAGGTCTTTTGGCAGGAGCAGGAAACGTGCTGGGCAGCAAGGAGGGAAAGTTGGGTGAGGATGCAGAAGTTATGACTGTCGCGGGCGCCAGGCCCGCAGCGGATCTTGGATTCGTGTTGCCTCACGAACACGTGCTGGTGGATTTCATTGGTGCGGACAAGATCAGTCCGGATCGTTATGAACAAGAAGACGTAATCCGCGTTGTGACGCCCTACCTGAATCAGGCGAAGTCGCTGGGCTGCGAAACTCTGGTTGAGTGTACTCCGGATTTCCTCGGACGCGATCCCGTATTGCTGAAAAGACTCACTGAGATTACCGGTCTGCATTTCCTCACCAACACAGGGTTTTATGGGGCGGCCAAGGACAAGTTCATTCCCGCGCATGCATATGAGGCATCTGTGGATCAACTTGCGGATGCATGGACCCGGGAATGGGAAGAGGGGATCGACAAGTCCGAGGTGCGGCCCGGGTTCATGAAGATCGGTGTGGACAATGGACCGCTTTCAGATATCGACAAAAAACTGGTTCGTGCGGCCGCGAGGACGCACCTCAAAACAGGGCTGACCATTGCGGTTCACACGGGCCCGGGCCTTCCGGCTATGGAAGAACTGGCCGTTTTGGCTGAGGAAGGTGTCCACCCCAGCGCCTGGATCTGGGTTCACGCCCAAAGTGAAAAGGACACCGAATACCATGTCAGAGCAGCCGAGCAGGGCGCATGGATCGAGTTCGACGGTGTGGGGCCGAATACCCTCGATCGTCACGTTGAACTCGTGGTCGAAATGAAGCGACACGGTCACCTGGACCAGGTGCTGATCTCACACGATGCCGGATGGTTCAGACCCGGTGAACCGGACGGGGGTGCCTTCCGGGGGTTCGATACTGTATTCAACCAGTTTTTGCCAGCGCTGAAGAAGAAGGGGCTGACGGATATCGAGGTCGATCGTCTTACCCATCTGAATCCGCAGCGCGCATATACCATTGGAATTCGCGCACTGAACTGACATACTTGTGATCGAGGGCATCGTGGCGACACGAAAAAAAATCGCGGCAATCGTTACTTCCTACTATCCGCGTTCACACGCGGATGTTGTTATTACAAAATTTCTCAAGGGGTTCCCATGCGATGATGGGTTGCACGTACCCCAGGTCGACATTGTTTCCATGTATCTGGACCAGATCCACCAGAATGATGTAGGCGTGGAACTCGCCAGGGAGCATGGCGTTCCGATTTATCAGAGCATTCCTGGCGCTTTGACACTTGGCGGCAAGAAGCTGGCAGTGGATGGTGTGCTGATCATCGGGGAGCATGGAGATTACGCCTGGAATGAAAAGGACCAGCACCTTTACCCCAGGCGGTTTTTCTTTGAGCAGGTTTGCGGTGTGTTTGCAACTTCCAACAGATCGGTCCCGGTGTTCAGCGACAAGCATCTGGCCTACAATTGGAAAATACGAAATGGATGTACGATCGTGCCCGTGAGCTTTCGGTTCCTTTTATGGCCGGATCCTCGCTACCGCTTGCGTGGCGAAATCCGTGGGTGGAGTACGAAATCGGGGCGCCCATAGAAGAAGCTCTCTCTGTGGCCTACAGTGGTCTGGACTCCTATGGTTTTCATGCGCTAGAGTTGCTGCAGTGCATGGTTGAACGAAGGTCCGGAGGAGAAACGGGGGTCGTGGCAGTACAGTGTCTGGAAGGAGATTCGGTGTGGAAGGCGAGGGAAGATGGTCTCTGGCCTTCCGACCTGTTCGAGCAGGCGGTTGCGTGTATCGAAGATAAGGAGCAAGGGGCTCCGGAGAGCGTTTGCAAACAGCCGGCTGCCTTTCTATTAGAATATGCAAGTGGGCTCAGGGCTACCACTTTGATGCTGGGTGGATTTCTGAAGGGCTGGGGATTTTCGGGAAGGTCGGAAGGCACGGTTCAAACTACGGAGGCCTTTCTGGGGAATGATCCCCATCCTCACTTCAGTTATCTAAGTCTGAATATCCAGGAGATGTTCCTGTCCGGAAAGCCACAGTACCCGGTCGAGCGGACTTTGCTCATATCCGGGGTGCTCGACGCCCTGATGGATTCCCGATTCCGAAGGCATATCCGTATGGAGACGCCCCATCTGAATATTTCGTACCGCCCTGCCGAACATTCCCCGATTCGGCCAACCGCACCCAGACCAACCGGAGCCAGTCTGGTCCCGATCGTTCCGGGTCGAGGGTAAGCAGGATTACAGGAACAGCGATGCTCGACACTGAGTGTCCACTTAAGGAGGTGAACCTATGGCAGGAATAAAAGCTGCAGTGATCGGACTGGGTGTTGGCACAGGCCACATTACCGCATTCAGAGAACTCGGGGCGGAGGTAGTCGCCATTTGTGACATCAGTGACAAGATCTTGCAGAGTGTCGGTGACGATCACGGTGTCGAGGGACGCTACACGGACTATAGAATCCTTGCAGAACGTGACGATATTGACGTGGTATCCATTTGTACTCCGGATCACCTGCATGCCGATCCTGCCGTGGTGATGCTGGAATCCGGAAAACATATTCTGGTAGAGAAACCCCTCGCATCGTCATTCGAGGATATCAAGAAAATAGCCGAAACCGCACGTAGAACAGGTCGGTATGTGTCTCACGGATGTCAGATCCGGTTTGGCGCCGTTTTCCAGGAACTGAAACGGCAGGTTGAGGCAGGTGAATTCGGGAAGGTGTTCTATGCAGAGGCCGACTATGTTTCGAATCATATCAATCTGTTTCAGGATGGTTGGCGAGGTCAGTTGGGCCCCCAATACAATGCCACCGCAGGGGGAGCCATTCACCCGATCGATGTGATTCAATGGATCATAGATTCCCCGGCGGTGGAGGTGAGTGCATACGGAAACGGAATCGCTACGGCTGAGCACGGTCTGGATGTGACGGATTGTGTGGTTGTGATCGTGAAGTTCGAAAATGGATGTGTTGCCAAGGCATTGACAACGATGGGTTCTGCCAGACCTGGTTTCCGAAATGTCCAGGTGTATGGCACACAGAAGACATTTATTGAAGCGCCGTATCCCAGTGCCCATCTGATTTCAGATTTGGAAACAAAGAAGTGGGCGCCGCTGGAGGTCTCCGAGAGTGGTCACGACAGCCGAATCGCGCTGATTTCTGATTTGCTCGAGGCGATTGAACATGACAAAGAACCTCAACTGAATCTCGAGCAGGCGATCAGGACTGCCAGTATCTGTGTGGCGGCCTTCGATTCTGTTCGTCTGGGCAAACCCGTCGAGGTGCCCAGGTTTTGACTGGACAGGGAATGACTTGAACACGAAACAGCCGTACAATTCATCGGATCTCAGAACCGTTGAGAATCCTGAACCCGGACGACGATATACTGTAGATTTCAGGTTTCCTGAGTTTACCGCGATCTACCCGACAACTTCCGAACCGGTGTTTGCCACGGTTTCCATTCGGTATGTTCCAGGGGGCACGTGTCTCGAAACGGTTTCGTTAAAGGCGTATCTGGGGTCGTATCGGGACGAGGTTATGTTCTACGAAGGTCTTGTGAATCGTATCCTGGATGACCTTGTGGCTGCCTGCGAGCCCCGGGAGATGGAGGTGGAGGGTGCATTCACTGTCCGTGGGGGAATCGAAACCAGAGTGACGTGCCGATTTGGTTCAGGAGGCCAGGATGGGCGATGACATCAAATGCGACCTCGAGACATTCGAGAATCCCCGCCCGGATAGACCTTACTGCATTCAGTTCACCTGCGGCGAATTTACATCACTTTGCCCAAAGACGGGGCAGCCCGATTTCGCGAGCATCATCCTGAAATATGTTCCAGGCCCCCGATGTGTGGAATTGAAGTCGCTTAAGAAATACTTCTGGTCCTTCAGGAACCGGGGGATATTTTTCGAGTCGGTTACGAACCAGATCCTGGACGATCTCGTAGCCGCATGTGATCCCGTCCGGATGACGGTGACGGGAAATTTCAACGTACGGGGTGGTATTGGTCACGAGATCTCTGCGACATTCGAATCCTAGCAGACCCGATCGCAGAGTATAACGGCCCACCTTTTCGGATACAACAGGAGGCTGAGCAGTGGATCTTCTGAAGGAGTTATGCGAGTGTTCGGGCGTAGCGGGACGAGAGGAACGTCTCCGAGAGATCGTCCGCAGGGAGCTGGAGCCCATATCTGATGAACTCCGTGTGGATTCTCTCGGCAACTTGATCGCACTGAAAAAAGGAAAGCGGGGGGCGAAACGCCTGATGATTGCCGCCCATATGGACGAAATCGGATTCGTTGTTTCGCATATTGAAGAAAACGGGATGCTGAGACTGGTTCCCCTCGGTGGACACGATCCAAGGAATATGGTTGCTCAACGTGTGACTGTCTGCGGGACAAAGAGGGATATCCCCGGTCTGCTATATCCGGGTATCAAGCCGCCGCATATCCAGACTGATGAGGACAGGAAGCAGCCACTCCGCGTGAGTGATTTCTGCGTGGATCTCTATATGCCGGTCGCGAAGGTAAAACGCGAAGTCGAGATTGGCACGATGGTCACACTGCACAGGGAGTTTGTCGAGATCGGGAATGGCGTGAGCTGCAAGGCTATGGATGATCGGCTCTCGGTATATGTAATGATTAAGGCGATGCAGCAGGCCAAATCATTCGGATTCGATACGTATGCAGTGGCTACCACGCAGGAGGAGGTCGGTCTGCGTGGGGCAACCGTTAGTGCGTTCAATGTTGAACCGGATGTGGGTATTGCCCTGGACATTACGCTTGCGGCAGATATTCCCGGCGTTCCAGAGCACGAGCAAGTGACCCGTCTGGGACAGGGTACGGCAATAAAGTTGATGGACACTTCGTCGATTTCTCATGCTGGATTGGTCGCGGGGATGAAGGCATTGGCGAAGAAGCGGAAAATCAAACACCAGATAGAAATCCTTCCCAGGGGTGGGACCGACGCGGGAGCTATTCAGCGCGTGCGATCGGGGGCTCCGGTGATTACACTTTCGGTACCCACAAGATATGTCCATACATCGATTGAGCTTGCGGACTGGAAAGATATCGACGCAACAATCAAACTGCTGACGGCGTTTATCGAAGAGGGACAGAAAACAAATTTGAGTCTGGTGTAGCTTCCCGGGTATGCCACTCGAGTGATATAAGGGGGCGCGAATTCGCGCCCCCTTGCTGTTTGGAAGGTTCTGATGGGCTCGATTCTTTTTCTCCTACATATGATTCTTGCGGGACCTGCCGGCGGTTGGACTCAGGTGACACCCACGGTGGTAGTGAGTATGGACTGCCGGGAAGGCATTGGTCTGATTCCCAGTCTGTGGCGGGGAGGCGCTACGTCAGACGGAGAACTGCCGAAAGGCATTGATCTGAAGACCGTAAGGCTGGGTCCTGACGTGGTTCAGAAGGTCTGGGGTTCCAGATTGGACGGCGGAGAATACTCATGGACGGATCTTGATTCCGTGCTCGACACGCTGTCGATACGGAAGGTGAAGGTGATCTTATCCCTTCCGGTACCAGGTGGCGAGGCGCTTGACGATCTCTGGCCTGAGCTGGTCTACGATCTGGCGCACCGGACACACACGAGGGTGAATCGTTTCGAGATCTTCAGGAGCAGACGGGCGGTAGTGAGCGATGAACGTTACCTGTCCTTCTACGAATCTGCGGTATGGGCGATCTACCGGGCAGACCGGAAAGCGAAGATCGGTGGCCCAGGTACGGCGTGGCCAGGCGAGGGTCAGGCTGCCCTTGTGACGCATTGCGAGGAGCTGGATTTACCGCTTCACTTTCTCAGCTGGAGTGTTCAGGTACGGAGACCCACTGATCTGACGGAATCAGCCCGCGACCTGAGAACGTTGACGGGGCGCCACAAATTGAGGCAAGTTCCAGATTTCCTGATCAGCCGATGGCAACCCTCCGGTCAGGATACGGTTTTCACAGCAGGCCTGGGCCTGTCTGCATTGAAGTCAACAATGGACCTCAACCTGCAGGCGGTGTGTCTCGATCTATCTGGTTCGAATGACGTCATTCTCAGGGCGTTCGGTCGACTTGGCGGCGTACGGGTCAACCTGGCAATAGATGAGCATCCCTCCGGTCTGCGCGGGATCGGGAGCCTCGAAGGAGAGGATGCCCTGGCTCTGCTGTGGGGTGCAGAGGACAGCGTATCCGTGGACATGAACTTTGCAGGGATCGCCTGGGGCAGCGAAATCAGGATCCGCAGGTCTGGTGTGGCGTCAAAAAGCACGCGGGAAGATTACACGATCCCCATGGCGGATCCTGCCCACATCACATTTTCTATTGGCAGAGGTGAGGTTTCGCTGATCTGGCTGCAGGTGATCGAGTAGGAGGCAAGGATGTGATTTAGCACACACCGAAATGATATCGGATGCGCCGTGCGGCGCATCGTTTTGTGTTATGCCGGGGGCCGATTTGGTCTCCGGCTTTCTTATTTGTATGTGGTTAGAATGTTGATAACAAACGACTTATATGTCCCATCGGAGGGTGTTGTGAGATTCTGGCACGACAGTTGCCTTGTCTGTTTACAGAAAGTATGGAATTGATTTCTGAATTCAAACGCATCATGACCATCCTAAATACAGAGAGGTAAACGCCATGAGCGCGATACTGAACCCGGAACGTGGAGTGCTGGATCTCTACTTCCACGATGTGGCGGATTCTATGCCCCTCACAGCGGCGGAGGAGGTCGCCCTGGCAGAACGGATAGCCGAGGGTGATGAAGAGGCCAGAAACGAACTGGTAGCTGCAAATCTGCGCTTTGTGATCAAGATCGCTTCCGGGTACAAAAGTTCCGGGGTACCATTGGAGGATCTGATCAGCGCAGGCAATGTCGGTCTGATTACTGCAGCGGAACGATTTGATGCCTCGAGAGGATTCAAATTCATAACTTATGCTGTCTGGTGGATTCGGCAATCGATCAGTCAGGTGCAGTCCCAGTGTTCGAGGATGGTTCGCCTGCCTTCCAAAAGAATCAAACTCCTGAGCAGTATTAATGACCTTTCCCAGCGGCTGTTCCAGGTTGAAGGTGTGGAGCCAAAACCGGAGATCATTGCCCGCGAACTTGGAATATCAGAGGATCTGGTGCGGGATACCATGTTGAAGGCGCGCGATGTGTGGTATATGGACGCTTCCTGCCAGGAAGAGGAAGACCAGGATCCACTTCACGTTATTCCCGATACTTCCCAGGAAGCCCCCGACGCTCAGGTTGAAGAGGAATCCGACAGGGTTCAGGTTCAGATGGTTCTGGATACGCTGGAGGAGAGGGAATCGGAAGTATTGAGGATGCTCTTTGGGATGGGAGACGACGACCCGATGACGTTCGAGGAGATCGGCAGGCGATTTAGCCTGACCAAGGAACGTGTGAGGCAGATCAAGGAGAAAGCTCTGTCGAAGTTGAGACACCCGATGCGGAGAATGCAGCTGGATTCTGTGCTGGGCGTCTGAATCAATGCAGTCGGGGCCGGTTGAGAGGAGTGGGTGATTGGATCGCTCAGCCGGTAAAGAAAGGGTCCTCGGAGAGATCCGGGGACCCTTTCTTTGTACGCCTCACCTGGGCCGCCTCAGAGTGCGGCTCTGTATAGCTGATCCATATCCTGGATCGTGCAGGGTCTGGGGTTCGTCCTGTGGTTCGGGTCGGATATTGCCTGCTGCGCGAGTGCCGGCAGGAGGTCTTCGGTAACACCGACAGCAGAGAGGCGGCTGGGAAGTTGCGTTTCTTTGAGGAGTCGCCCTACCGCTGCAATGGCCAGATTCGCGCCTTCCGAATCGCAGACTGTATCTACGGCACAGCCCATCGCCCGGGCGATGTCCTTTAGACGAGAAGCGGATACCTCTCTATTGAACGTCATGGTGTGGGGCAGCACGATTGCGTTTGCCAGACCGTGGGGAACATTGGCCAGGGTGGACAGGGGATGCGCAAGCGCATGCGCAACGCCCAGATCCTTCTGAAAGGCGATCGCGCCCATGCTCGAGGCGAGCATCATCCCGGCCCTTGCATCGATGTCTTTGCCATTCTGCACTGCGTTAACCAGATGGTCGGCTACAAGACGAATCCCACCTAATGCGACTGCATCGCAGATGGGATGGTATTCCGTTGAAAGGTAGGCCTCGAGATTGTGTGTGAGTGCATCCATCCCGGTGGCAGCGGTAAGCCCAGGCGGCAATGACAAGGTGAGTTCAGGATCGCAGACTGCTGCTGCAGGCATCATTTTAGGACTGAGCAGGACGGCCTTTCTGTTTTCTGGTTCCAATGTAATGACCGCACTTCTGCCCACTTCGCTGCCGGTGCCGGAGGTAGTTGGTATCGCAATATTTGGCGGGACGATCCGTGTAATCTTTCTGGAGCCGTCAGCCAGTATTTCATACTGGTTCAACCCGCCCGGGTGATTCAGTCTGAAACAGGTGGCCTTCGCAGTATCCAGTACACTCCCGCCACCCAGACCAACTGCCATGTCGCAGGCGTGGTCCCGGAACTCGCTTACGGCCTCCTCCAGGATAGTCTCAGTGGGATTGGGTTCCACCTTGTCGTAACACACGACGTCACAGGAATCGGTCAGGAGATTTTTTACCCTGTCAGCGATGCCCGCTCGCACAAGACCCTGATCTGTAACAAGCAACACTCGTTTGGCTGAGAATTCCGACACAAGGTCGGGAAGTTGCGTGATGGCTCCGGGACCGAATAGGATTCTGGTCGGAAAACTGAATGAGGTTATCATGGGCTCGGCTCTATTTTGAGGGAGACAGGGATTGAATGGCGTGTTTTTAGATTGCTTCGAAATAGCGCTGCAGTTCCCAGTTCGTCACCGCTTTTTCGTACTGGCGTACTTCGTATTCCCTGGTCATCACAAAGTGATCCACAAAGGTGTCACCCAGGAATTCTCTGACGGTATCACTTTGATCCAACCATTTTGTAGCGGTTGTCAAATTGGGCGGAAGCGATTGCAGGTTGTGGGCTTCGTAAGCGTTCCCTGAGGTCGGCGGGGGGAGTTCGACCAGATGCTCGATTCCATATAGTCCAGAGGCGAGACTTGCGGCCATGGCCAGATAGGGATTGGCATCGGCGCCCGGGAGGCGATATTCCAACCGGCTCGAGTTCGAGGTAATGCCGGGGATTGCACGAATTGCGGTGGTTCGGTTCTCAATTCCCCAAGAGACGTTGATGGGGGACCAGGCGCCTGGCACTGCGCGTTTATAAGAATTGATCGTGGGACAGAAGATGGCCGTCAGGGCCGGCATAAGCGCGAGCTGACCTGCGAGATAATGTTCTGCGAGTTCTGAGAGTCTGTGCTCCTTTTCCAAGTCGGAGAACAGGTTGTTTTTGCCTTCAGCATCCAGGAGGCTCTGGTGGATGTGACCGCTGCACCCCGGAAGCTCATTGTTCCATTTCGCCATGAATGTTGGGATCAGTCCGTGTCGGGGAAGGAGTTCCTTGATCCCTGTTTTGAAGAGGGCTGCCTTGTCTCCCGCTCTTACGCCTCCATCGTAGCGAATCGCTGTTTCGTATACACCCGGTCCGGTTTCTGTATGTATTCCTTCCAATTCCACGTCGTAGTCGGCCATTGTATCGATTATGCGATGCACGAGATCGCTGTGGGTCGATGCGCGTACGACACTGTATCCGAACATCCCGGGAGATAAAGGTTTGAGATCTCGATAGTCCTTCTCTCTGATGCTGTGACTGGTCTCCTCGAATACGAAGTACTCGTATTCCGCGGCCATGCGAGGCTGGAATCCCATTTCGCCGGCTCTTTCAACCAGCCGGTGAAGCATGTGGCGTGGTGATAGGGGATATGGGTCGCCATTCTGGTCGAAGAGATCCATGATGAACAGTGCAGTGTCGGGCTCCCAGGGGATGGTTCGGAAGGTGGCTAGGTCGATCCGCGCATACGCATCTGGATACCCTGTGTGCCAGCCGGTTAAACTTTCCCGGTCATACAGGTCGTCGTTGATGTCCCAGCCGAAGAGCACGTCGCATAATCCCATTCCGGATTCAGCCGCGGAGAGAAATTTGTCGAAGGAGACATACTTTCCACGGAAGATCCCATCGAGGTCGAAGGTACCCAGCTTGACTTTCCGAATGCCCCGTTCTTCAAGTGTATTGATTATAATTTGTATATCCATAGGGTTATCTCCCGTTTCAACCGCAGTAGGCGCTTACTTTTCAGAGTCCATCAGTCCAAGTAGATACCTGGCAGCATCAGACGCTGCTTCACCGGGCGGAACCGAGCCTCCGAATGCCTGGTGAAGGGTAACATATCCGTCATACCCGATTTTTCCGAGTCCTTCGAACATCTGTGAAAAATTGATGCCACGCGAGGAATCAAGAGGATGAAGCGTCGACATTACCTTGCCACGGGCGAATGTTTCCATTGGCATGTCGCCATCAGGTTCTGGTGTGTGATTCTGTAAATAGACGTTGAACAGATGGGGTGAAAATCGCCGGATGGTTTCAGGTCCATAAGCTTCGCCGCATAGTGCCAGATTTGCGGGTTCATAGATCAGGCCGAAATTGTGTCGACCGATACGCCCGAGGACATCTAGCGTCCCCGCTACAGTTTCGAACATGCTCAGCGTATGACTCTGGTGGGCAAGCCGAATACCCCGTTCTGCGGCTTCATCTGCAGATTTTCTGGCGAACTCCAGATCTGCTTCCTTCTTGATGCACACACGGATCAAATCACATCCGAGCGCCTGTGCAAGGTCCAGATGTGGTGAAATATTTCGTAGGCACCCGGGTCCTTCGGCTTTATTTTCTGGTACGGCGAAATCTGCTGTGACCATGGATACGGGCAACCGAGCGTCTTTCAGTATCGCCTTGACTGCATTTACGCGATCTTTCGTACTGTGTGTGCCCACCATCGAGGCGCGCATGCACAGGGCGTGGTAGCCCGCTCGTCTGGCGATTGCAGCGAGCTCCGGCAGTTCGATTTCCACAACACGCTTGTTGCTGAAGCTCTCGGCAACGCGCACGGAAAGTGACAATTTCATCATAAGCTCCATACTTTTCAGTTATTCATCTGCCGTGTAGGGGCAGTAATGTAGGGTGATGCGTTCAGATCTGTCAACTCAAGAAAGGTGACTGGAGATGCCGATTCCGTTTGCCCGGATGAAGGGGGTGGATTATCATGGCCGCCAAATTAGGAGATCAGGTGATGCTGAAAGCAGGTGTTTCTAAACAAATTGTGACGCCCCCGACCTGGGTGCCCTATCTGACATCCTCCGGCAATGGAACATGTGCACCTTTCGAAGGTGTACACGACGATTTATACGCCAGAGCCCTGGTGCTGGATGATGGGGACAGAGCGATTTGTGTTCTTGCCGTAGATGCGATCGGGTATGAAAACAGTATCCTGGGTGAGGGCAGAGATTTTACCCGTGAGCTGCGGGAGCGCGTCATCAGGGAGACCGGGATGGAGGACCTGATGCTGTGCGCTACCCATTCGCACTCCACACCGGAGACCATCGGTCTTACCCCATTTCGGGAGCTGCCGGGAATCTCCGAATGGTTGGAAGGTCACCTGGAAGTTCTGGTCAAAGTGGCAGTAGACGCTTTTTCAGGCCGGACATCTGCTCGTGCATTTTCCAGGATCTGTCGGGTCGAAGGGGTTGCCCGGAACAGACGGATCCTTCTGAAAGATGGGACGCTGGATCGCAGAGGTGAACCACCTCTGACCGGTAAGGCAAACGGGGCTTGGCCTGTGGATGAGGATCTCTTTGTTCTGTATCTCGAGAGGGATTCAGGTGAACCTCTGGGCGTTCTGCTGAACTACACGGCGCATCCAGTAGTGGCCATGTTGCTTCCGCCGGTTTCGGCCGATTATCCGGGTGTAACCGCATCGCGCGTGGAGAGGGCACTGCCCGGGGCGATCTGTTTGTTCACGAATGGGGCCTGTGGGAATGTCAATTCGCTTCACGTTTCCACGAATTTTAATGACGTCGAAAAGCTCGGGGGCATCCTGGCGGATGCGGCGCTTCGCGAGATCTCCGATCTGAAACCGGAAGAAGCGTGTCACCGTTACAATGTCAGTTCGAGCAGGAAGAGCGTTGCCTTTTCTTCAAGACCCTGCCCTGGCCTGGCTGAGGCACGTGAAGCGGTGAGGGAGGCCGACACACCGGTGAACCAAAGGCTGCTCAGGTTGGCGAAGAAGCTTTCCGAAGGTTCTTTGAGTGGGGAGATCCAGCTGATGCGTCTGGGAGATCTGTGCTGGATGGCATTGCCTGGCGAGGTGTTTGTTGAAACGGGAGTGCGACTGAAAAAGTCGGGTCTTGATTTTGTGGCCGGGAATGCCAACGGATGGCTGGGTTATTTTCCGACCCTGAATGCATATAACGAAGGTGGATACGAAGTTACCGCCGGGGTTTGGTCCCGGGTGGCTCCCGGAAGTGCGGAACAACTCGAGGAAATGTGCCGTCAGTTGGTTTTCTCTGATGTGTAACCTGAAATATTTGTAAACAGTATTTTACATTCACATGCAGCAGGAGCATGTTTTCTCTGATGAATCCAGAGTTCGGAGAATTGGATTTGCTGATCGGGTTCAAATTAAATATATTAAGTTTTGCAAGTGATCATCGGCAGACCCTTTCGTGACCTTCAAGTAGTGTATGGGGAATCGGGCAAATGATTGAAATGACGGTGGATATGGAACGTTCTATTACCAGCCTGACACCTGATCAGAAATCGAAACAACAAATGATCTGGCTCCGCAGTGTCGAACACCAGATGGTGATTCCTATGGTAATCGGAATGACCGAGGCGATGTCGATATTCTCAGCACTCACGGGCGAGCCCCCGATGCGGCCTCTCACGCACGATCTTGTCAGAACCATTCTGGATCAGTTCGACGGTCAGGTTGAGCGGGTAGAAATCGTTGATTTGAAGAAGGGTATTTTCTGCGCCGAGCTTGTCCTCCTGAATCGTGGAAAGCAACTGCGTCTGGACGCACGCCCGAGCGACAGTATCGCCCTTGCGCTAAGATACAAGGCGCCGATTTTCATGTCCGAAGAGGTTCTGATGGAGGCTGGTTACAAGGAAGGGCAGGCAGAACCAGAGATTGAAGGAGAAGATCTGGTGATGCCTGAAGAATGGGAATTGCCCGACATTGACGACACGGACAAGGAAATGCTGATGGCGGTGGAAGAGGCCCTGGACGATATCGAACAGCCAGATCCGGAACTGCTGATCAAGCCCGAGGGCAAGATCGAAACACTCCGGAAGGAAATGGAAAAAGCGAGCAAACAGGAACGGTACGAAGAGGCAGGTCGATTGAGGGACGAGATTGCTCGTCTGTCAGAAAAAAAACGCGTGAACTAGGTCAGAGACAAATCAACATGAAAAAAGGGGGAGGCATTTTCCTCCCCCTTTTTCTTTTCCAGGAGGCTTCAGGCAGGGGTAAGGGTTCGGTCGTGGGATTCTACCCACCCGATGTTCTCGTCAACTTCCCGAGTGTTTTTCATCCCCACTGTGATGGAATCGATGGCCTGCAGATCCAGCACAAAATGGATCGCGTCACGGGCATTGCTGCCCAGTTCTCCACAGCCAACGACCTTCATTCCATAAACACCGATTCCGGCATCATCCATCTGCTCCAGGATGGGTGTGATCTTCTCGGGTGGTCCATCCATATGTTTGCCTGCATAATTGATCCTGGCGAGTACGACATCTACCCACGACGTTTGTGCAGCCATTTCAAACGCTCCGAAATCGTGACAGGACACACCGTGGGCCCGAATCACCCCCGCTTTCTTTTTTTGTTCAAGAACTTCCATGACCCCAGAGTACGAATCCGGCCAGTTCTTGTTTGTCAGACAATGCATCAACAAGATATCGATATAATCTGTTTCGAGCTCCTCCAGAAATCGGGACACATCGTTTTCCGCTTCCCTTGCAGTTTTTGCACAGGTTTTCGAGGCAATGACCACGGACTTTCTTCCCACATTCCGGATCGCGTCAGCAACGTGAGGGTGGCTTCCGTATTGATCTGCAGTGTCCCAAAACGTTATTCCGCGACTGTGGCCGTAACACAACAGATCGGACAATCCTTTCAGCCCGAGGTCTGTCTGGTTGGAGCGTCCGTTCCAACCGTTTGTGCCGGTGCCGAAACAGAGTCTGGAGACTTCAATTCCAGTGCTGCCAAGGTATGCAGATTCCATTTTTTTTCCCCCGAAGGTGCGGTGTTGTTCGGCCTGGATGCTCAAGGTCCATTGTAAGCGGGTTTCGCAACGCTGTCAACCCCCAATCCCATTGTTCTACTTCACGGGTATCGCTACCGGTTTTTCATGTTGACGTGTACATTATTTATCTTCTGGTTTTTAAATTGGTTGTGCAAACTATTCGATCGATTTGCGGTCATTCGTGAACGATAAGGAGGTGATCGGAAAATTCACGGATAGACATACATTTTGTCCATATTTTACATATATTTAAAGGAGATACAAAATGGCGGGTACAGTTCCTTTGATCAGTTCGGGTGTAGCCGGTCCTTTGGGTGCAATCCACCTTCCGAGATTGTGGCAGAAAGTGACCCTTAATTCCAAGGGCCAGCTTGCAGACGGTTATCCGGAATGCGGAGGAGGTTACGACCAGATGGTGCTGGATGGTCTGGGTGTCGACAAGGATGCCGCACTCAACTATATCAAGTCCAATTCTCCATCTTATACCCAGTTCGAGAACTGGGTCGTGGAGCAGCGCGGCGGGAGCGTTCCGCAGGCTGAGATCGATGCCTCCAATGCTGCGATCAGGGGTTATAATCACGATGACGACACCCGCAAATCCATCCTTTCGGCTGCTGGAATGGATGATGACGGATCGATTCTTGACGCCGTCAATCTCAACAATATCGATGATTGGACAGAGTTTCACAACAGTCTGTAAGGCAGGCAGTACAAAGCGTTCAGCGATCTTCAGCAGGGCTTGCGATTTGAAGATGGCTGAACGCTTTCAAGTTACTGGAGGATGAGATGGGGAATTCGGACTACAGCATTGGTGTAGTAGGTGTGGGGCGTATGGGTGCAAATATCGCACGACATTTGAAAGATGAGGGGTTCTCTGTTACCGTGGTTTCTGATGTCAATGCCGGCCTGGCTTCGAACCTGGCCGCCGAACTGGGTGCGGTGGTTTCGGAGACACTGGCCGGTGTGACTTCCGCAGCAGACTATATCATTACCGTGGTGACCGATGACGCGGCAATGCGGTCAATATTTGCCGAAAATGGAGACAGCCTGCTTCAGGGTGCCTCTGGCAAAGTGTTCATAAATTGTGCTACGATTTCACCTCAGGTACACGTGGACGTAGAGGCACTTGCAGAAAAGGCAGGCGGGAGCAGTCTGGAAGGTTGCATGGCCAGCAGCATCACGCAGGCCAGAGAAGGCACGCTGTATCTGATGTGTGGAGGCAAGAGGGAAGTGTTCGATCGGTGCAAACCGATCCTCGGTGCAATGAGTAAAGACCTCAAATATATCGGAGGCGCAGGCCAGGCCGCTCAGGTGAAGGCCCTGGTGAATATGGTGATGAACATCAATACTGCAGGTCTTGCGGAAGGTCTTGGGCTTGGATCTTCCCTTGGGCTCGATCTCCAGACGCTTCAGGAGGTTTTCTCGCAGACCGGAGCCAATTCCCGTGTTCTGAAGACCGATGGAGAAGATATGGTTGCCAGGGATCACGAATGCTATTTCTCCTCCGCACACGCATCCAAAGACTCCGGAATTGCGCTTTCACTTGCCGACCAGTCGGGTCTGGACTTGCCGCTCGCGAAAGCTACCAAGAAACAGTTCGACCGAATGATAGAACTCGGGAAGGGTGAACTGGACAAGTCTGGCGTGGCCGAACTTACCTTCCCTGGCAGGGGCTGAATATTTCAGGACAAGACCTTGATCAGGGAAGGCGCGGCCGATTGACCATCTTGTTCGCCTCCCGGTGACACCCGCCTACAAAGGTTGGCATGGACCCGATTCGCGAAAGCTTTCTTCAGGGCTTTATTCGGCTCAGCTTGTGGTACGTGCGAAATGCCGTTCAAGCGGGGGATGAATGTCTTGAGGACATCGTAAACCGCAGAGTATATATCTATCGAAATACAACATTCTTCGATGGGAAAAATCACCCTTCGGCGGGAGATGTCGGCCCGGAATGGACGGATATTCTGACGCGTCTTGCGGAGATTTACGAACGACGAAAGGATGATCCGCCTCAACGGTTCGAGGCGGAAGGCTTGGCTATGCTGTGGCCCCACCTGCTGATGGAAACGGTGGAGGATACAAAGTCCAGGAAACGGCCTTACGATTGCTGGACATACGATTTACGGGAAGAGGGAACCCTTAATCTCCATATCTCGAATGTTTACCGACCTCGATCGCCGTTGAGCGAATTACGGATCCCCTTCGCGGCGTCTTTGTTAAGGATGGTCAGAGGGTGTCGATCCAGACGACCGGATGTCAAGGATGTACGGTGCAGCACCTGGTTGAATTCCATGCCCAGATTCCAGGCGCTTTTCCCAACTGCCTGGACGAAAAGTATGGTGATCGCCCCGGAGATCAATTATACTGCCGGATTCTGGGGACAGTTCATAGACAGGAAGGGCGATTTTCACTTAAAGAACGGGGAACTGTTCCGGGAAACAGGTGAACTGCCGTATCCTTGCTCTGTTTGTGAATGTCGAATTGACAGGTTGATGTCCCATATTCAGAAGCGGTTTCCCAAAGCAGTGGAATTCAACAAGAAAAGAAAAAAGGAACAGGCGCATTAATCTCAGTCCATTTGTTGAGGTCCATGAATGAAGATCAGTGCTGTTCGAGTCTATAACCTGCGATACCCGCTTGAACAGCCGTTCGCAAATTCGCAAGTATGGAATACGACCAGGTCTGCAGGCGTGGTCGAGATTCTTACGGATTCCGGGCTCACAGGCTGGGGCGAAGGACTTCATGCAGCGAATCTGGAATCTCTGGAGAGGCATCTGATTGGCAGGGATCCACTTGATATAGAAGTGATCTGGCAGGATCTTCAGGAGAAGGGCTGGGGAGATATCGCCGCGATGAGTGCGGTGGATATCGCGCTTTGGGACATTATGGGCAAGTCTATGGACTTACCCATCTACAAATTGCTGGGGGGCGCGTTCCGAGACAGGATTCCGGCCTATGCCAGTGGGCTTTTCAACAAGGATGTACCCAATATCACTCAGGCCCTTTCGGATGAGGCACAAAGCTATGTGGACCAGGGGTTTGGCGCGGTAAAGATGAAAATAGGATTCGGGGTCGCATACGATACCACCAACGTGGCCGCCGTGCGGAAGGCCGTAGGAGATTCCGTGCATCTGGCCGTCGATGCGAATTGTGGATACGATGCTTCTACGGCGATCGATATTGGCAAGCGGATACGGGACTGTGACCCCTATTGGTATGAAGAGCCCATTTCCACGGACGATGTCGCTGGCTACAGGGAGATCCGGAAATCACTTGGAATTCCCATTGCCGGAGGGGAAATGCTCCGAGGATCCCGGGCATTCAGAGGATTGATCCAGGAGAGAGGCGTAGACATCATTCAGCCGGACATCAGTGTGGCGGGTGGTTTCAGCGAATGTCGGAAGATCGCTGCGATGGCTTCTGCAAATCACGTTAGGCTTCTGCCACATATGTGGGGCACAAGCATTCGGTTGGCGGCAACGATTCACTGGCAGGCCACAATTCCGGATTCACCACCTGCGCTGAACCCGGTGCCTTCCCTCTTCGAATTCGATATGACTGAGAACAAACTCAGAACAGAACTGGCTCTGGAACCAATTCTGGCCGTGGATGGGTACGTACCAATTCTCCAGAGTCCTGGCCTCGGGATCGAGATCGATCGTGAGATTCTGGAAAAATACGCAGTTTAAAAATCGAGTGGGCCGTCTTTTGGACCTTGCATCGAAATGATGGGTGACGTGACACTGAACATCTGGTCGGAGCGATCCGACCTTTTTTAATTCAAGGAGGACGTTGTGGCGATGGGACCTAGAAAATCAGATCTCGCAATCAAGGGTGGAAAACCGGTAAATACCAAGCCCTGGGGAGATGGGCCGTTTCATTTTAATGAAGAAATAAGCGCGCTCAAGAAGTTGCTGTCGGGGCCCGCACTTCCCCTTGCCAGGGGTAAAGCGGTTATGGCGTACCGGGAGGGGTTGAAGAAGCTCTATGGAATGAAATTCGCGATACCGACAAGTTCAGGCAGTACTGCGATCCACGTGGCTCTAGCAGCCGCAGGAATAGGGGCAGGCGACGAGGTTATCCTGAGTCCCCTTACAGATTACGGAAGCGTAATCGGGATCTTTCAGCTCAACGCCATACCTGTTTTCGCCGATGTACAACCCAACAGTCTCCTTATGGACGTGGATTCGGTGGCCTCCCGGATTACCCCACATACGAAGGCGATTATGCCAGTCCACAACGGAGGGTACGCGGTGGACATAAAGGCGGTGATGAAACTGGCCAGATCGCATGACCTGATCGTTATGGAAGATTGTGCGCAGGCGCACCTGGCGTCGATCAAGGGTAAATATCTGGGTACATTCGGTCAACTGGGCGCATGGAGTACCAATGAGAGCAAGCATATGAAATCCGGTGAAGGCGGTTTCATTTTGACCAACAGCCGGAAGATGGCGGAAAGGGCAGAGTTGTTTTCCGATAAGTGCTATCCCCGGTTTTCCGGCGCACCAAAGACACCCGCATTCCCGGCACTAAATGTGCGGTTGAGCGATGTAAATGCGGCCCTCGCTTTGGCCCAGCTCAAGAGAGTTCCCAAGTGGATTCAACAGAGGCAGGCATTTGGGGAGTCTTTCGAAGCCGGTATTCAGGGCATACCCGGCGTGGTGCCTCACCCGCAGCCGAAGGGAGCCAAGCCGAGTTACTGGTGGGCCATGTTTGTCGTGGCTCCCGATGTGCTTGGGTTGAATGCTCAGGAGTTTTGCAAGATGGTGGCCGCTGAGGGGATTCCTGCATCTGCCACTCCCCAGCGCTATGTAGTAGAATGGGAAGTGTTCAGAACGTTGCACGACAATCCAAATGCATTCAACAGTTACAGACCCGGGCGGCTCAAGAAAAGATCCTTTCCCCTTGAGGCGTGCCCAAACGCACAAACCTACGACAGGGCCGTTTGTGCGATCCGAGTGACACAGCACAATACCAGGACTGAGGCAAAATTGGCAGCAAAGGCGATACGAAAAGTGGCCGGTACTTTGTTGGGAAGAAAGGTTTGAACGGATTGCCCAAGCTTCTGTATTAGCTTCTTCAGGGCAATAGAAGTCCAACTGTTCGGGTGGTAGAAAGGATAGCAGATGCTGAGGCAAGAATACCTGACAACTTTGATTGGACGCTGCTGCAGGTGGGTCGGAACCGGAGGAGTTGTGCTCCTCCTGGGCCTTGCAGGCCCCCTTCACCAGAGTTGCTCGGCTGCGGTTGGCGATATCATGACTGTGGCCGGAGGCGGCGCTGGAGACGGAGCCGCCGCGACGATCGCTAGCTTAAGGGGGCCGGCGAGTGTGGCGGTGGACCGAGAAGGTGTCGTCTATGTTGCGGATACGGGAAATCATCGCATTCGCATCGTGAAGGCTGAAGGCATTGTGGAAACCGTTGCGGGTTCGGGGGCTGCGGGTTTTGAGGGGGACAACGGTCGAGCCAAAGGGTCAACGGTGAGTTCTCCAGTCGGGTTGTTTCTGACCCGTCACGACGTGTTGTATATCGTTGACTCCGGAAACCACAGGGTTCGCGTAATTGAAGCAGATACCATCCGGACAGTGGCTGGAAACGGAACCGGTGGTTTTTCGGGTGATGAAGGCCCAGCAACTGCTTCAAGTCTGAACGGACCGACCGCTGCTTTTGTGGACGATGACGGTCACCTCTACATTGCGGATACGCAAAACAACAGGGTTCGCAAGGTGGATGGCCTGTCCGGAAGGATCACCACGGTGGCGGGAACGGTACGGGCGCCTACGGGGGTGACGGGGGGCCTGCGACGGACGCAAGTCTCAATGAACCCTCCGGGGTTACCGGTGATTCCTTCGGGAACCTCTACATTGCCGATCGACAAAATCATCGCATCCGAATTGTAAATGCTCAGGGCACTATTTCTACCTTCGCGGGGGACGGGGTCCCCAGCTCTTCGGGTGATGGCGGTCCGGCTGCCAACTCCAGGCTGAACAACCCGGAATCCGTTTTCTATTCTGATGACCGGGATCTCTATATCGTGGATCGTCTCAATCATCGGATTCGCAAGGTGGACAGTTCGGGCACGATCACGACGGTGCTTGGAGCGGGTGGAAGGGGATTCGCGGGTGATGGCGGAACAGTGGCCGAGGCCAAGTTCGAGTTTCCCGCCGGCGTTTCTGTGGATGGATCTGGCAATATCTTTGTGGCAGATCGGGAGAACAACCGGATTCGCAAACTGGATGTGTCTGGTGTGGTTTCGACTGTTGCCGGGAGTGGACCAACCGGATCCTATGAAGGCGGGTTCTTCGGTGACGGGGCCAGAGCAACTGAGGCGGTTATCGATGGCCCCAAAGGGATATTTCTTGACGCCAACGGGAATCTTTATATCGCAGATGCCGGAAACCACCGTCTGAGACGCGTGGATGCCACTTCTGCGGTAATCGGAACCCTTGCCGGCAACGGTGAGGCAGGTTATACAGGCGATGGTGGGCTGGGACCCGAAGTGGCTCTAAATGGGGTATCCACAGTTTGGGCAGACAGGGTTGGAAATATCTACTTTGCAGATACGGGGAATCACAGGATTCGGTTGGTAGATGCGGTTACCGGAATCGTGAGCACGGTCGTGGGAAGCGGCAGATCTGGGCTCTCCGGTGACGGGGGCCTGGCAACTGCTGCCAGACTGAATGCGCCAGCGGGCATTTGCCTGGATGCCGGCGGCAATATCTATATTGCCGACACGGAAAATCATCGGATCAGGAAAGTGACCACCCGAACGGGAGTGATCACGACCATCGCCGGGAGTGGAAGTATTGGAGCGACATCCGGAGGGTTCTCGGGAGACAATGGGGAGGCAACGACCGCCCGTCTGAATCTCCCTGGAGCAGTCTTTGTGGATGGGAAAGGTGGCATCTATCTCTGTGATACAGGCAACAACCGAATCCGCAGCATAGATGCCTCTGGAAGGATCACAACCGTTGCAGGGACGGGCACTACCGGGTTCGAAGGAGATGGCGGTCCTGCGGTAAGTGCTCGCCTGAACAAGCCAGCGTCCATATTTGCGGACGATGGAAATAGTCTGTATATTTCTGACACAGGCAATAACCGGATCAGAAAGGTCAATGAATCCGGGATAATTTCGACCATTGCGGGCGATGGAACCCCTGGATTCTCTGGTGAAAGAGGACCCGCGACCGGTGCCAGTTTGAACGCTCCGGAAGGGATCTTCGGTGATCGTGCGGGTCATCTTTATATATCGGATTCGGGAAATTCGCGGGTTCGCAGGGTGATTTTTGTGGTTGCACCCACGCTCCTTTCTTCGGGTGTTTTCATACCACCGTCAGACAAAATTCCTCCTGAAATAATTTCTTCCTGGCCTGTATCCGGAGCCAGAGGCATTGATCCGTTGTTCATCCAGGGCAATGGCGTGGAGATCCTTTTCAGCAAGATCGTGGATACGGGGTCGGTTCAGGTTGGAATCCAAACCGGAGCCCGTACCTTTTCCTGGACCCCCTCGTGGAGTCAAAGCAATACCCGTTTGACCCTGACTCCGAGAGACGATGATGTTCTGGACTACGAATCCGAATATATGATCACCCTTTCCGGTGTTTCTGACCCTGCTGGAAACAGATCGGAAGACCAGGAGATCCTGTTTCACACCAAATCGATTTTCGAGGAAGAGATCGAAGGCAACATTGTGACGATCGCAGGTGATGGGGAAGCCGGATTCTCAGGCGATGGTGAGGTGGGTGGGGCGTCGGTACGGCTTTCAGCGCCTACGGATGTGTTCGTGGATGGTGATGGCAATCTCTACATTGCGGATACGGGCAACAACAGGGTTCGCAGAATCGACCACGCAACCGGTGTAATCACGACCGTAGTTGGGAATGGAGATACCGAAGAACCGGTAGATGGCCTGGCAGCGACTGAGGCCAGTTTGAATGAGCCTTCCGCCATTGTGGTGGACACGGACGACAATCTGTTTATTGCGGATACTGAAAATAATCGCATCAGAAAGGTAGATGGTCAAACCGGAGAAATCAGTACGGTTGTGGGTGACGGAACCGGCGCATTCTCAGGAGACGGAGGCGCTGCGACCGATGCCAGTATCGATGGCCCGGAGGATGTTTTCGTAGATCCATTCGGCAATATCTACATTGCGGATAAGCGCAATGGCAGAGTTCGCAAGGTTGACTCCGAGACCGGAATTATTTCTACGGTGGCAGGCAATGGATCGCTGGGATACTCCGGAGATGGTGGCCCGGCGACCGATGCCGGCCTGTATGATCTCAGAGATATTTTTGTAGACCGAAAGGGTCAGCTGTATATAGTCGACGGGAATCGCGTCCGAAAAGTGGACCCGGCTACCGGCATCATTAACACTGTTGCGGGTGGCGCAGGTCCCGGTTCGCCTCTGGGCGACGGTGGGCCGGCCACGCTTGCAAGACTCTCTGCCGAGACCGTTTTTGTGGATCAACGGGGGAACATGTTTATCTCGGATTCGGACAGGGTTCGCAAAGTGGACGGCAAGACCGGAATCATTACCACAGTAGCAGGAACAGGTGAACTTCGAGGCTTTCTAGGTGATGGCGGCCCTGCCACAGATGCCAGCATTGGCGCCGAAGGCATTTTCATGGATCGCCAGGGAGATTTCTTTCTCGCGGACAAGATCAACAATCGGGTACGCAAGATCGAGGGGCTTGGAGAACCTGCCCTATCCGAAGAAGAAATCGCAGGAATAGAAGGATCGGATTTCGATGGAGATGGAGAGGTCGGCTTTGGAGACTTTGTGCGATTCGCCACGAGTTTCGGGAAAAATTTAGGCGATTCGGGATACAGCGCACAGTTCGATCTGGATGGCAACGGCTCGGTCAGTCTCTCAGATTTCTTGAGATTTGTGAGTGTTTACGGGAAGTCTTTTTAGTGCAATACGCTGGATAACAGTCGGGACCACCGGCATATATCAATTGCAGGTCCATCAGGTCGGGTTCACCTGGGGGAATAGATGTTCAGGACGATCACCATCAGTAGGCTTCTACTCACTCTGTGCATACAATTGGCACTTGGAGATGTAACCCCGTCCAACGCTGCCGGAGGCAATGTTGTCAGTTTGGGTGGCGGCACGGCCTGGAATGCACCTCTGGGTGTTACGGGAAATTCGCTTGGAGGGATTTACATTGCGGATTCCGGGAGCAACCAGATCCACCTTGTAGATGTGGCGGCCGGACTCCGGTTCCACATTGCGGGTGATGGCCGAGTTGGGTACACGGGTGACGGCAGTCTCGCGACCGGAGTGGCCATGAACGGTCCTGCCGGTATTGCTGTGGATGGAAGCGGACACCTGTATGTTGCCGACAGAGATAACCATCGCGTCAGAGTCATAGATGCTCAAACGGGCGTGATCAGTACAGTTTCCGGTTCGGGACGCGCTGGGTATTCCGGAGATGGCAGCCAGGCCACCGATGCTCGTTTGAATACACCTCTGGATGTGTTCGTAGACCGAGAAGGCGACCTTTATATTGCCGATACGGCGAACAACCGGATTCGGAGGGTGAACGGGAAGACGGGCACGATCGAGTCCATTGTGGGTTCAGGTCGAATCGGTCAGTCTTTTGGCAGTTTCGGTGGAGACGGTGGGCAGGGCTCTCTTGCCCTTTTGAGGGTCCCTTCTGCGGTTTTTGTGGATGATGACGGAAACCTGCTCATTGCAGATTCCGGAAATAACCGCATAAGGAGAGTTGAAGCCGAGACCGGAATCATCAATACGATTGCAGGAGTGGGCACAGGTGGGTTCGGAGGAGACGGTGGGCTGGCTACAGAGGCCCGTTTGAGTTTTCCGTCGGGAATGTTCCTCGATTCTGATGGACACCTGTTTGTTGCAGATATGAGAAATCACCGAATCCGGAAGATTGATTCGGCCGGCATCATATCCACGGTAGCCGGAAGCGGAAATCCCGGATTTTCTGGCGACGGTGGGGCCGCCCTCGGTGCAGATTTCAACAGTCCTTCGAACGTCCATGTCGATGGCGGGGGCCACTTGTATGTGGCCGATTCGGGAAACAACAGGATACGCCGAATTTCATATGCTGGCGCACCTACCGTTTTGACGCCAGGTGAGTTCTCTGTTGGTTCAGGATTGGTGCCTCCATTTGTAGTCACCTCCTGGCCGGTGAATGGTGCAGTCAATATTGACCCCACCGTGATCGAAAAACAAGGTGTGAGTATCCTGTTCAGCGAGGCAATCAATCCGGATTTCCTCCAGATTCGGATAGAGGCTGGGACCTCTGCCATGATCTGGAACGCGACCTGGTCGAAAGGCCATTCGCAGCTGGATCTGTCCATCAGCACGAGGGTGGACTTCGGTGGATCTTACACTGTATTCCTGTCGGGGATTTTTGACAACTATGGCAATTCGGCCAATGACGTGTCGCTGCGTTTCGATACCAGACCAAGCTTCCCGCAGATCGTGCAGGGAACCATTCGGACGATTGCCGGGAGAGGTGTCCCTGGCTTTGGGGGTGATGGTGGCCCAGCCAGTGAGATGATGATTCATTCTCCATCGAATATTTTTGTGGATGGAGACGGGAACATGTACATCGTCGATACCGGGAACAATCGCATTCGCAAGGTGAACGCCTCCACCGGCCGTACAAATACGGTTGCCGGTAATGGAGCGGCGAAAATTGCCGGCAGCATTGTGGCCACTGGCGCACGGCTGGATCACCCAAACGGAATTTTTGTAAGCCCGAACGGGAAGATCTATATCGCGGATCAGGAAAACAACCAGGTCCAGCTGGTTGATGCTACCGGAACGATGACGACCGTTGCGGGAAATGGAGCAGCTGGATACTCGGGCGACGGTGGCGCGGCCACCTCGGCGAGTTTGAACGGGCCCTCCGATGTGGTCCTGGACAACAACGGAAATCTCTATATTAGCGACAAGCGGAATGCAAGGGTCCGAATGGTCGATCCGAGCGGCAGGATCTCCACGGTTGCCGGAGATGGTATACTGGGATACTCTGGAGACGGAGGTCCTGCTATTTCAGCCGGACTTGCGGACCTCAAGGGGATTACGGTGGACGCTTCCGGAGATCTCTATCTGGCAGATGGCGGCAGGGTCCGCAAAGTGGAGAAGCGCTCGGGGGTGATCACCACAGTGGCCGGAGGCGGAAACCTGGGCTCCGGTCTGGGTGATGGGGGACCCGCCATTGTTGCACGGCTGCTCCCGGAAGATGTGGAGGTGGATCAGGAAGGCAACCTTTATATATCCGATCTGGGGAGAATTCGCAGAGTAGACGCCGTCTGGGGGACCATTACATCGGTGGCGGGTTCGGGCAGATTGAACGGTTTTACCGGTGATGGGGGGCCGGCTCTGGATGCGAGTTTCAGCGCTTCCGGTATTTTTCTGGATGGCAAGACCGGCGATCTGTTTGTTGCAGACAAGCTGAATCACCGGATACGAAGGATCGATCAACTGGCGGTACCCAATCTGGACGATACTGTCGTGGATGGAGGGGCGAACCCGGACCCGGCGGCTCCTGAGGTCGCTGCGATTCAGGCCTCCGATTTCAACGGGAACGGGAAGGTCGACTTCAGTGATTTCATCGACCTGGTATTGAATTTCGGGTTAAATGAGACTGACCTGGCCTTCAATGCCATGTTCGATCTCGATGGCAATGGTGCAATCGGGTTCTCAGACTTTGTTCGTTTCGTCCGGGTCTATGGGAAATCTACAACGGGGTAATGCACGTTTAGCCAGAGTCACGGTACAATTCATTTATTTCCTGTTTTATTCAGTAACTTTCTCTCGTGATTCAAGTGATTGGGTCAACAGCCGGGAGAAGGACAGGTTGTCCGGACATGTTTCTACGGCGCCCGATCGTAATCGGGATTATCAGTCTTGCGTTTACAGTCATTTCTCTTGCTGAGGCTATGGATCGAGTTGGCACGGCAGGCGGTCATTTTCTCAGTCAGTTTCCTCAGCAGGCCATTGTATCCGGGGGGCCCGGAAAAGACGGAATTCCTGCCCTGACCGATCCCATATTCGTAGATCCGGATCACGAGGGCGCAGGCTATCTGAGTGAAGCGGATCTTGTTCTGGGTGTGGCCATCAATGGAGAGGCCAGAGCGTATCCGCACAATATCGGATGGTGGCATGAGATCGTCAATGACGTCGTAGGTGGACAGCCGATAATCGTGTCATTTTGCCCCCTGACAGGAACGGGGATGGTTTTTAACGGCCTGGGTTCTACCGGTGATCGAATAACCGCCGGAGTATCCGGGCTTTTGTTTAACAACAATCTGATCATGTATGACAGGCGTGATAACCGGACCTTGTATCCACAGATGATATCAAGAGGTATACAGGGCCCCCGGGAGGGTGAAGAACTGAGTTTGATGCCGGTAATAGAGACTACCTGGGGATACTGGAAGGACCTCTACCCTGACACAAAGGTCATCAGTGGCCAAACAGGAGTCTATTTTCAGGAGCAGTACGAGTTTTACCCCTACAGAAGTGGTGGGTCTGACTACAGGCAGGACGATACGTATATCCTTTTCCAATCCACACCCGAGGCTGAAGACAACCCAACGCGGGAATTGTATGATGCCAAGTCTGTGACACTGGGTGTTCGGTTCGGTGAAATTGCCAATGCATATCCATTTGGCGAATTAGGCGACCGAGCAGTGATTAACGATACCGTGTCGGAGCGTGACCTGGTTGTGGTCTGGTGGGCTCCTGCACGTCTGGCAATTCTATTTTCGAGAGTTGTGGGTGGTCGTTCATTGACCTTTTCGATGGCGTCTGAAAGCGACGGTGTCAACCCATTCTTTCTGCAAGACGCGGAGACTGGAACGCTCTGGAATCTCAAGGGTGAGGCGATTTCTGGAACACTCGTGGGAGAGAGACTGATTCAGGTGCCTGCGCACAACGCATTCTGGTTCGCCTGGGCGACTTTCTGGCAGAATACCGGGATTCGAACCGTCGATACGATTGAGATCGGCGCCGCACAGGTAAGCAAATCCTCAGATTTCAATTCGGATGGAAAAGTTGACTTCGCGGACTTTGTGGAATTTGCAGGGCGCTTTGGGTCTAACGAGGCAGACACGGACTTCGACATTCGTTTTGATCTGAACGAAAACGGAAAGGTTGATTTCACAGATTTCGTGGCATTTGCACAGGCCTACGGTATTTAGGTTTGCAGGCGCTTAAGCGAAGGTAATTTGATGCCAGGCGAAGATCCGTTTGTCAGGGAGGGATGGATGGAATTACAGGAGGTGCTCAGCTCTAGAAGAACCATATTCAGATTCAAACCAGAACCCGTGCCGAATGAAGTGCTTGAGAAACTGTTCTCCTTTGGCGTGTGGGCTCCGAACCATCATACAACCGAGCCATGGCGATTCGTGGTGCTGGGAAAGGAAACAAAGGAGACTTTGGGAAAGCGCTACGGCGAAATCCAGATGGGTAAAGCGCCGGAACACGTTGACGATGACAACCGAGCGATCCTGGGCGAGAAGGGCTATTCGAAATTCATGTCCAAGCCCACCATTGTTGCTGTTTCATGCCTTCAGGAGGGTGACAAACAAGCCAAACGGGAAGACTTTGCTGCAACGTGCTGCGCAATGCAGAATGTGCAGTTGGCCGCATGGGAAGCGGGAGTCGGCATGCAGTGGAGCACAGGACCCATTAGTTTGGAGCCGCAGACCTACAGTCTCCTGGGAATCGACCCGGAGCGAGCGTATATCATCGGATTCTTCTATATGGGATTTCCCGAAGAGATACCGAAAGTCACCAGAAAATCCATTGGCGAGGTGATGCGGTGGACGGCTTGATCTTATGACACACTAACTGAAGACCAAGAAGCAACGAGTTGTTGAGAGTGGCCCTGGTGTGATCCAGGGTCTCTTTCATATCTGGGTCCGGATTTAACTATGGCGCAATCCATGAAGTGGTCGGAGGTTTCCACGGCTACACGCTCGACGTGGAGAATGTGGTTCGAGGCGAATAGGGGATTGTGGAAAAGGGGCACGATGCGTCGTGCCCGTACGGTGGAGGCGAGTTGCCGATGGGATTTGATCCGAAGAGGCACCACCGACGGTCAATTCGGTTGAAGGGATACGACTACTCTCAGCCTGGGGCATATTTTTTGACGATTTGCACCTATCGTAGTGTTGATCTTTTTGGCCGTGTGAAAAAGGGGAGGGTGGTAAAAAGTCAACACGGAAAGATTGCTGCAGATGAGTGGATTCGAACGGCAAAAATGAGGACAAATGTAGAATTGGATGTCTACGTCGTTATGCCGAATCATTTTCACGGAATTATGGTTCTGACCGAGAACCACGTTGAGATTGGGGGCAGGACGCGTCGTGCCCAAACGGACGAATCAGAGCGATTTGGCAAACCCAGGTGTGGCTCGTTGCCGACCATTGTACGTGCGTTCAAGGCGGCAGTCACAAAACGCGTTAATCGACACCGTGGGACACCTGGATTCCCAGTGTGGCAACGTAACTATTACGAACATATTGTCAGGGATGATGACGAACTGGATGCGATCCGGAAGTACATTACCGAGAACCCGGTGTGTGCGTATAATCCCCAGGGCGTTCGATGGTAGGGGCACGACGCGTCGTGCCCCTACTACAACGTGCACGTTGTCAGGGATGATGACGACCTGAATGCGATCCGGAGGTACATAACCGAAAACCCGGCATGTGCGTATCACCGTCAGGGTGTTCGATGGTAGGGGCAGGACGCGTCCTGCCCCTACGGCGGTCGACCAGGCCGATCTCGTCTCGCCACGATCAGCCGTCAATGAACAAGGATTTTTCAGTCGAGGGTATGATGCCTGCGGATTCCGCTCGCGAAATCAGATCCTGGATTGCGGCTTCACCGTCCGGACCGTAATCCAGAGTGTAGTTATTGACGTACAGGTCGATGTGCTGCTGCATAACTGCCTCATCCATTTCCTGAGCGTGTTCCTTAATATAGGATCGCACAGTTTCAGGGTTGGCGTGTGCAAACTCGACGCTCGCCTTCAAGGCCTGATCGATTTCCTGTATTCTGGGTTTGCCAAGGTCCCTGCGAGCAAGGATCCCTCCCAGCGGTATCGGGTGACCGGTTTCATGCTCCCACCATTCTCCGAGGTCAATGACCTTGTGGAGCCCGTAGTCCGGATATGTGAACCGACTTTCGTGGATAATGAGGCCGGCCTGGACATCTCCCTTTTGAGTGGCTTGAAGGATTTCGTGGAAAGGCAAGACGACCAGGTTTTCGAGCTGTGGATTGAACAGGCGAAGCAGGAGCGCCGCAGTAGTTAGTTTGCCCGGGATGGCAATAGTTGATCCGGTGAGGTCGTGAGGGTCGAGAGGACTTGCCGATATGACCAGTGGCCCGCACCCCCGGCCCAGCGCCCCCCCCGAATGAAGCAGACAATATCGATCACGCAGGTGCGCCAACGCGTGAAAAGAAATTTTAGTGACGTCCAGTTTGCCATCGAGTGCCAGACTGTTAAGGGTCTCTATATCCTCGAGGACCTCAACGAATTCGGGCGCATTCCGGATGCAGTTGTGAACGAGTCCATAGAATATGTATGTGTCGTTTGGGCAGGGCGAATAGCCAAGGGAATGGGACATTTAGATACCAATTCAAGTGTCGAGTGTCGAACTACGAGCTGCGATCTGCTGGCAAATTCTCAATCAGGGTTGTCGCTGCAGATTGCGCCGCAAGGGATGCTCCTTTGAGGTCCCACTTTTTGCGATCGCGATTCTCTACTGCGTTGCTGATGCCGCGGAGTTCAAGAAACGGAATTTTGTAGAGTTTGCAGATTTGGGCGGCGGCGGCCCCCTCCATGTTCTCACAGATAGCGCCAAAGCGCTCTGCCAGTTCGTTTCCCGCGGACGCGAGTCCGGAACACTGCTCGACAGTTACGAATGGTCCCGAGTGGATGTTGATTTCCTGGAATTTTTCCTGGACGATCTCCAACGCGCAAGAAACAAGGTCGGTGTCGATCGGAAATGTGTTGAAATAGGCCCTGTCAGACTGCAGGAGCGGAATATCGATCGCTTCGGCCGACTGCCACCCCTCCTGAGTGATCACACCCAAATTACCGTAGGACTCGGAGGTGGCGATGGCGATGTCGCCAATTTTCAAAGATGAGGAGAGATACGCACCGCCAACTCCGATTTGCACGACCATATCTGGTTTCTTGTCGTGGATGGCGACAGTGAGCGCCTGGGCAGTGTTTGCGACACCGATACCGGCTTCCAAAAGGGTCACCGTCCTGTCTCCGACGGCGCCTACAGTGCGATTCCGGTGACCGATCATTTCTGTTCTAGGGTTCGAGAGGGCGTTAGACAATGCTTCCTGCTCGAATTCTGTGGCGGTTAAGATTAAGATGAAATTGTACCTATCAGAAGTCGTGTATTTGGGAGAAAACAGGGCTGCTAGGGATATAAGTATCCGGGTCTCAGGTTAGGGTTTGAGCCAGAGATGTGAATATGGTGAACGATACGGTCCTGATCAAAACAAGAATGGGGGGTCACAACCGGGGGGCCCAGGCCTGCTAGACCTGCACTATTTCTAGGGGATCGGTACACCAAGTTCTTCGGCGAGGTTCTCCATTTCCGTGATGTGACCTTCGAACATCGGAATCCCGTCGACCACATATTGTTCTCGCTTGATCCACTCCGGTTCTCCAGGATAATAAATCCGATCGACCCCGGGTGCTCGCCTGGCGTTGCGAATGGTGTTCAGTTTTGCGGCCACTTCAGATTTGAAGACGTCCGGGTCGGAGAACGTTTTGATATCGATGGCGATGAATAGGTGGCCAAATTTTTCGATGTCTTCAAGACCAGCACCTGTGAGCATGCCACCGATGCAATGCATGATAATGGAAAGCCCCGATCCTTTGGGCCCAAGCGGAACAACCGTTTTCGCCAGGGCGGGATCGTCCGTTGGTTCTCCATCTTCGGTGATGCCCCACCCGATGGGGATCCGCTCTCCTTTCATTTTCGCCAGGCCGATTTTTCCCGCAGCCACAACACCCGTAGCCATATCCAGGATGATCGGATTTTCTGTCCCAGCCGGTACGCCGTAGGCAAACGGTGCGTTTCCGATTACAGCATCGATGCTGCCGAAGGCCGCCATATTTCCCATCTGCTTTCGGGCGCCAGAGGTATTAAAGCCCACCATGTCGGCCTGTGCTGCCATGTTTGCATAATAACCCGACGCGCCGTAGTGATTCGAGTTGAACGCCGCGCCAAATGCCACACCGGCATTCTTTGCCTTTTCAATTACCCGGGCCATCACACTGTGAGCGACGACCTGACCAAGCCCGTTATCGCCGTCGACGTGAATGTAGGCACCACCCTCTCTCACAGTACGGAGATTTGCTACAGGGTTGACCTCGCCTTTCTGAATCTGCCGGATATAGCCCACAATGGCGAACGTGCCGTGTGTGTGGACACCCTTGAGGTCGGCTTCCACCTGTATACGTGCCGTGGTCTTTGCGTCAACTTCAGGTACGCCTGAGGCTTGAAGGAGGTTGGTAGAGGCCTCCTCGAGATCCGTGTGAGATATTGTTCTTATTTTGGAGTTCATTTCTTGACTGTAAAGTTCCTAACGACGGCGATTTACCCAGGAGCGGTCTGTACGAAAGCCACGGTAATGTTTTAAAGGTGATGGACAACGGTGATTACTCTAGTGCCTGGAATAGCAAGTGGCTGAATTACGAGGGCGATTCGTTTCCAGTATTCCGAAGGGTGAACAAGATAGCTTTCGTCCTTGATGGTGACAACTGATTTTCAGCCCATGGCCTGGAGACAGGCGATGGCCGATACGGCAACGATGTCGTCTACCGTTGCGCCTCGCGACAGGTCGTTCAGTGGATACCTGAAGCCCTGCATAACAGGTCCAATGGCCTGTGCGCCCGCGAGATATTGCGTGAGTTTGTAAGCGATGTTCCCCGAGTCCAGATCCGGAAAAATAAGGACATTTGCCGTGCCGCCCACTGGTGAGTCCGGACATTTCGTTTGCGCCACCTGTGGGGAGAGCGCGGAATCCGCCTGGAGTTCACCGTCGATACAGATGTTTGGAGCAAGGAGACGCGCCTGGCGGACGGCCTCCTGAACCTTTTGCACACGCGGGTGATTGGCGCTCCCGTGGGTGGAGAAGGAGAGGAACGCAACTCTGGGTTCTATCGCGAGCAGCTTCCGTGCGTTCCGAGCGGTGGTGATGGCGATTTGGGCGAGTTCCTCCGGGTTGGGGTCGATCGCAACCGCAGCATCGGAATAGACTAGCGTTCGAGGCGGTGCGCCAGGAATTACCATAATGAAAAAGCTGGATGGAAGGGTGACCCCTTCTGCATACCCGATGGCGAGCGCACCGGCCGAGATCACCTGGGAGGTGGGTTTCGTGATCCCCGCAACCATCGCGTCTGCATCTTGTTCACGAACCATCATAGCCCCATAGTAAAGAGGTCGATGGATCAACCTGGCGGCAGCAAGTGGTGTTACGCCACTTCTTCTACTTGAGTATGCTTCGCTATACGCCTCTGCCCTGGAAGATTCCAACGGGGAGATATGTGTGAGCCCACCGGCATTCGCATAGGGATTGGTAGAAAGGACGATTGGGCGTGCGATCCCTTCTTCGGCCAGGCGGTGTGCGGCCTCGATTATCCTGGGGTCGTCTCCTTCGGGGAAGACAACCCTTCTGGGATTCTTTTTTGCGCTGGCTATGAAACTGGCGATATGGTCCATATGCAAGGGAAAGAGCCGTAGCCCACGGAGATACGGTTCCTCTTCCTATATTCGGTGTTTTCGGGTCAGCTTGCCATTCGGCCAGCTTTGGATGCGCCGTATGGATTGGGCAGATGTGTCCTGACCTGCTCTTCGAGTTCCTCGTCGGTGATGGCGCTCATACGGCCTTCCACTTCGTACTGGTCAAGGACCCAGCGGGCAATCTTGTGTACCTTCATTTTGCTCAGTCGGTCATCTCCCGTAAGCCCCAGAAATTCGTTGACCCAGAGGGCGACACCGTCCACACCCGTCTTGTCCGTGATGGCGACTCTCGGCGGTCGGTCGAACAGGGCTGTTGTGTCGAAGATGTTGTAGATTCGCTCGTCTGCTCGAAGGCCGCCTGCGTGGATTCCTGCACGAGTGGTGTTGAAATCGCGGCCCACGAATGGGTAATTAGGCGGAATCTCCACACCGATGGTGCGCATATAGTTGGCCATTTCCTGGATCATATGGGTGTCGATTCCACACAGATCTCCCTTAAGACCAATGTATTCCAGAATGGCACCTTCGAGAGGCGGATTGCCGGTGCGTTCCCCAAAGCCGAAGAGGGTGGTGTTGACCGCATTGCATCCCACGAGCCAGGCGGTGGCTCCATTGACATGGACTTTGTGGAAATCATTGTGTCCGTGCCATTCAAGATACTCTGGAGGGACACCGGCATCGTTGGTCATTCGGTGTACCAGTTTGGGAATGGACCTTGGCAACGCTGCACCAGGATAACTGAGGCCGAATCCCATGGTGTCACACAACCGTATTTTTGCGTGCAATTCGGGAGCAACCTGTTCGGAACGGCGCATTAATTCCTGGACAAAGGGAAGGACGAACCCCTCGATATCCGCTCGGGTCACATCCTCGAGATGACAGCGTGGACGGATACCGGCCTCCCACCCTGCTTCGGCAACTTCCAGGTAGTCTTCAAATGCCTTCTTGCGGTCTTTCTTGAGGTTCATGAAAATGTGATAGTCTGAACTGGGCATCAGCATTCCGGTCTCTTTGACGCCTGCTTCCACGACCAGCCTGAAGTCACCTTTGTCTGCGCGGATCCAGGAGGTGATTTCGGGATACCTGTGCCCCAGGGCTCTGCACTCATCGAGGGTTTTTCGGTCGTTTTTGGTGTAAAGAAAGAATTCAGTTTGTCGGATAATGCCGTTCGGTCCGCCGAGTTTGGCCATCATGTCGTAAAGTTTGACCTGCTGGTCCACCGTGTAGGGTGGGCGAGCCTGCTGGCCATCGCGGAATGTGGTGTCTGTGATTACCAGATCCCTCGCGAGCGCCTCCTGCGGATCGAATTTGACGACCTCGCCGTCTATCTCTTCAAATATTGGGCCTTCGAAACAGATCTTCGGCGGCAAGCTGTAGTCAAACTGATCTTCAAGCAGATTGGGTTCTTCGACTTCGACTAAGGTGCGGGGTTTCATAACCTTGGTCCTCCTTTGCCTGCTGCTCAGTTTACGTACCCACTGATAAAGTCTATGGCGCCACCAACTGACTGAACAGCATGGGCCTCGTCCTCGTCCATCTCAATGTCGAATTCTTCCTCGAATCCGGCCATCAGTTCGACAGACTGGATGGATTCCGCGCCCAGGTCGGCTGTGAACATATCCTCTTCCTTGATCTGTTCTGCGTCGATTTCAAGTACCTGGATGATGACCTTACACACCCGATTTTTTATTTCGCTGCGATCCATTGATGCCTCCGGAAAGAGAAATACAAACCAAGAAATTTACCCACTGCTTGCCAGAATCACAGGTTGGAGGCTGCACCCCTATCCAGGATGAAGGTGCAGTCCGGGTGGTCCTGTAAAAGGCTTGAAGGACAGGCTGCCGAAAACGGACCCTCTACAGCCGCTGCAATAGCTTCGGCCTTCTTTTCGCCAATGGCGAGGAGGATCAGTTTCCGCGCTTCACGGATGGTACCGATTCCAGCTGAAAGCGCGGACCGAGGCACTTCAGCGGGGTCTGAGAAGGATCGACCGTCGCTGTTGGCCTCGATCGTACTCTGCGAAAGACTCACGAGTCTGGTACGAGTGTCGATAGGACTGCCGGGCTCGTTGAAGGCGATGTGGCCATTTATTCCGATTCCCAGCAGCCAGATATCTATGCCGCCAGAGGCGAGAATCTTCGTTTCGAAGGCCTGACATTCCAGGTTGGGGTTCACTGCGGAACCGTTGAGAACGTTTGTGTTCCATGGCCTGATGTCGATGTTGTTGAACAGATGCTGGTTCATAAAGTAGCGATAGCTCTGATCGTGATCTCCACTCAGTCCCCAATACTCATCCAGATTGAAGGAGGTGACGCCGGCGAAGCTGAGGCCTTCAGTTTTATGGATTTTGGCCAGTTCCTCATAGGTTCGCTCGGGCGTTGAACCTGTGGCCAGCCCGATTACGGTGTTCGGTTTCTTGCTTACCATTTCCGCAATTACTTTAGCGGCTTCAACGGCCACTTCATCTGCGGTCTCAAGGATTTGTAGATTGATTTTACTTGGCATTTCCGGTCCTTTAAAAGGCCCTCATTTTGTTTGCCAGGGGTTAATAAAATCCAATATATGCAAAGCGGGTGTTTATGTAAAGTTCCTGACGATCGCTGCGACCCATCCGCCCTTGTATGGCGCCGAGAGGTCTACCACAGTGCCACCTCGAAGTACTGGATCCATTGGGCGATGGTTCAGTTTTGCAGCCGTCTGTACTTGTATGCCCATTGAGACGCTGATCCAGTGAATGTCGAAGGTTGCTTCCGTATCAGACAGGTCGAGCTGCACCGATCCACCATTGGTGAAATAGACCACGTGTTTTTCGCCCGGCTGGGCTGCCAGATAGGCGACGTTGCTGTCGTCCGAAGAGATCAGGGACATCGCCGGTTCGACATCCCAAAATTTGATGGTGTCCTCCAGGAGCCGCGCAGCGCTTATGCTGGCCTTGGCAAGGTCATTCAGGCCATTCCCTGCGTCCGGACGATGAAACCGGGAGCTTGCTGAACCGCCAATTATGTTTCGCCAGAACCGTTCGACACCATCTTCCGGCCCACCCGTACCAAATCCCTTGTATCCGCTTCCGTAGATTTTGGTATGGTTGCTCGGTCGCGGATATTCGCTATTCACTTTTCCCAGCAGCCATTGAAGTCTTTCCCAGTGTGTTTCATCGTAGTTTCGGCTGTTGACCTGGGAGATGTCGGCGAACATGTAATGTTCGGGATCCGAAAAAATAAGCGGCGTATTTTTGGCTTCCTCACCCTGGTAGGCGTCGTCGAACATGTCAGTGGTGCATATCAAAACATTCTTTTCCGCAGCTTTTGCCTTGATAAATTGAATCCAGTATTGCCCCTATTGCGCGGGTGTAGATGTCTCGTTGTCCATGCAATAGAGCACGTGTCCATAGTCCAGGCTGAAAGAAAGCATCATCGAGACAAAGGCTTCCTGATATTTCCTAATGAGATCGAGCTTTTCGGTGTAGCCAGACATGCCGGGAATGGAGTGGAAAAATGGCTGCAGATCCTGACCGGAATGTTTGGGGTATTCCGTATCGAAACCGATCTGGTCATACGCATAGTTTACATTGTTGCCCGGATTCCAGGGGCTGATCTGCCAGAATTCCGTGGAGTAGTCAAATCGATCCCAGACCTCGATTTGTACAAAGATCTCCCGCTCGGCTGTCCACCGCAGCATGTTTTGAAAACGGGTCCAGTCTTCGGGGTTCCACAAGTCGAGATCAAAGGAACCGTTCGGCAGGCGTCGGTGCGGTTTGAGTTCCTTGCCTTCACGCTGACTCATCGTGTTGCGGACATAATTCCCACCAACGGAGTGAATTTCATCCAGATGCTTTTCCAGGCCGTCTAGCAGGAAGATGTGATCGGTTTGGCTGCCACCCAACAGCATAACCGGCTTGCCATTGTACTTCCAATACCGAGGATTCATAGTCCAGGGCTGTATGCGATCTTCATTTTTCATTGTTTTCTCGATATCTCGGTTGGGATAGAAGGAACAGTACAAGTAAGGCGCAGGATGTGTTACTTTTTCCGCAACGTGTTTTCGATGGCCGTCCGCAGCTCTATAGGACTGAATCCCCACGGACCTCGCTCTCCCGCGTAGGCCACACGGCCGTCTTCTCCGATGAGATAGAGCCGTTCCGGCCAAGCCGCATACTCCGTCATGACGCCATCGTCTAACTCATCCACATAAGTTTGAATACCATACTGCATCGCTACTTCGCACGTTTCCGCCAGTGCTCGCCGCTCCTCGATGGTCTTCGGGTCGTGTATGCCAACAGGTTTACCTGACCATCCATCGTCGGGATGCGCCTCTCGGATGTAGACCATTAGAAACTGAATCAATTCACTGAACTCGGAATAGAGATCACGCAGGCTGACCGCCTCACGTACAAACGGTGGTCACGTAAAGCTTCCGAAGACCAGGGCGACTGGACGCTTGTCCCGAAAATCTGAGAGGCGAACGGAATTGTTTCCGCTGATATCGTGGAGTTCAAAATTGGGAGCGATGCCTCCCAATTTAGGCGCCTGGGGATCGTGATGATCCTGCCAGGTGGTTGCCTCTTCACGATTTCGAAATGTTTCAGCCATAGGTATTCTCCGGCAGTTTCAATCCTTGGTGATTTCGTACTCGGGCAACGCATCCCTGAGAACGCGAAGGACATTTTCTCCAACGATTTTGCGGATGTCCTGATCGGAGTACCCACGCTGAACCAGGCCAACTGTGAACAGCGGCCAGTTTGTCCACGCCATGCTCATCAGCTGCTCGCTGGTTCGCCATTCCGCCAGGTTGTGTGTTGAATCCGATGGCCAAAGAGGCTCCCATCGACCCTCGATGGGATGGATCAGTTTTTTGTTTCCAGCCGATTTCCCGGCCGAACGATGCCACCGATCAGGACCGATCGCTACGTGTTCTATACCGACTGTCTTCACCGTGTAATCTATGTGATCCAGGAATGCGCTGATGTCGCCGGTTCGGCCAAGAAATCCGGGGATGCAGCAGATACCAATGATGCCGTTGGTGTCTGCTATGGCCCGTAAAACCTCGTCCGTCTTGCATCGGCAATGATCACTGAGTGTGGTGCAGGCAGTGTGACTTGCGACGACCGGGCGCTTGGAAAGCTGAGCCGCTTCCAGAGAGGTCTTGTGGCTGCTGTGCGCGACATCTACGATGACACCCACACGGTTCATCTCTGCAATGGCGGCACGACCCAGATCGCTCAGCCCACCATCGGTGGGTTCAGCGCAACCTTCTCCCAGCATCGTACGGCGATTGTAGGTCAGATGCATCATTCGGACGCCAAGGTGAAAGAAGGTCTGTATGTAGCGCAGCTCGCCTTCCACGGAGTTCCACTTGAGGGGAAGCGGGACGTTGCACAAGGCCATGTACAGGCATTTTTTACCCTGGACCTTTGCCTGGATGATGTCATTCGGCTTCACACCTCGGACTATAAGGTCACCGATGCTGTCAGTGAGATACGTGAATCGAGCCACGCTCTTGAAGTGGCGTTCCGGATCCTGGTCCAGTGACCCGGCGCCCTGCACGATGCACGTTACGCCCGCCGTATTCCAAGCATCCATAAATTCTTCTTTTTCAACAGGATCAACCGCCGCACCGGTCCGGATCATGTCCCTGTGGAGATCGAATACTTCCTCGTTCGCCGCTCCGGCTTCTTGTGCCGCGTGCAGCACATCCACATCGACCGACGTTTGAGGCGCAGATCCATAGGGTTCAACGACGAGGGCATCCTCGTGCAGTGCCAGGCCGTGTTCCAAATCGGCGGGGCTGGGTTGCAGGATCTTCAGCGCGATGTCCCGGTACTCCTGAAACTTTTCGTTCATTCGTTGTCTACCTGTCTCTTTCCACTCAGCATGTTCTCCAGCACCAGGACCCAGTCCTGAAAGATGGGGGTCGGTTGGGGGAGGGGCCAATCACCCGAGTCGTCCTTTTTAGCTGGTCCGAGGTCAATTTCTGTTCCGTCCACCGGGTTGTATAGAAATGCGCGGTAGCGAACATCACTTTCAAGCCCCTTGACGCTCAATGCTCCCATGCCGCTTGGGAGAAAAATCACACGCACCTCTCCTGGTATCCCGGCTGCGTAAGGTCGAAACACATTCTCCCGATCGGCGTGAGAATCCACCCATTCAGTATGCGGCTCAAATTTCCACCAGGCATATCGTTCCAACAACTGTTTGCCAAGACCCAACTGGTTTGAACCCGGCAGCTGGTAGGCGTCATCCAGGGTATGTTTCCCCAGGCCCTGCCGCCGGGAGATGGGCCATATGGTGTGCCCCTGGTGTTCACCTGCCAGATGCCGTTCGCCCCATATGTATGTCCGCACGCTCCGGAGAGCATGCAGAGCCAGAACATGAATCTCTGTACCTCCTGTCGGCAGGCCTCACCGATTCCTTCGTAGCAGACCTCACTGTTGATAACCGGGAGCGTATCAGAATGCGAATAGGCGTCCGCAACGCGTCGAATGGTATTGGGGATGCTTTTCCGATCTCCGTGTCCCGTCTGAAGCATATCGATGTCCAGCAGCGAATCATCTGTGATCGCATTTCTGGCGGTATTGCTGGGATGGATGGTCAGGGGATGATGACAGGGATCTATTTCACGAACGTAGGCTGCAACCTCCGCCCATCCCTTCATCTGGAACGCCTCGTCTTCGGGTCCTTGAGGTGTCCGTTTACGAAGATAGTAAGGCATCGATCCTTCACCCGCGAGACACCACACTACGGGATAGGCGCCATACCGGGCTATGAGATTACGCCAATGCTGTTTCATTTTCTCGACACCCATCCAGGGCAGATAATATCCCCAGCAGCCAAGAATGCAGGGAACAATGCCTTTTTGCACGAGATGGTGGATACGCAAGTCAGCCATATCGTAGTATGCCGGGTTTATCCTCGCAAACTCCTCCTCCCAGGAATGTCCCGCTTCGTTAACTGCACGCTCGTCGAAAGCAGGCATGTCCGGGTAGGGACCCGCAACGATCTGTATCACGGAGAAACCTTTACGCTCCCTGTCCTCGGTCAGCGTTTGGAAATCGCCGGGCCAGCTCAGCCTTTTGCACAGGCCCATCCACCAGGTGTCACCCAGCCAGAAAAATGGTTTCCCATCCTGATGTTCAAGAAAGCGCTTGTTACCGCTCACTTGCAGTGGTCCGTGTTGTAACAACGGATTGGCGCCCTGGTACGGGACCGCTTCCAATTGGCCCTCCTGACCGTGGAGGGCGCTGTTGGAGTCATCGGAGCAGATCGAGCGCCAGGTGTGCGTGCCCGGGCTGGCTGGTGCATAACGCACACGCCACGTCTGGTCGCCTCCCCAAAAGGTCGGAACAATGTGTTCGTTTCCATCGGGGTCGGTGATCTGGACATCAAGCGTGATGTCGTTGAAGGGATCGGCGTAGACTCGACTGGATGTAAAGGACCACTCCGTCATGCAGTTCTGCATCGATGTAAGCATTTCAACTCCCTTTGAGTCTGAGACGAGATTTGTCCGGCGTTTCCGGGGGAGAGAGGATAGTCTGCCGCTCTCTTGTTCGGCGATAATTTCAGGGCGCCTGATCTAACGTTGGGACTGTGGGATACCTATCGATCAATTCACCATTTTCATTTATCGCAAAGAATGATCTCTGTTTGCTCTGTATTTCCACCATGATGAAGTTGAATTCCTTCGCGGTGTGGGCGAGGTACCATCGGTGATGGGCCTTTTTTGGTGATCTAAGACGCCCCCAGGCGCCATCGCCGAGGTATATGACACCCTCCGGATGAACCTTGCCATTTCGGATGGGATGGGTGCGTTTGTAGGTGTGGTCGTGGTGTTCGAAAGCGGCATCGAGACCGAAGCGCTCGAAGAGCGGGATCCAGTTCTTTAGTAAGGAAGTGGTGACTCGCCCAAGTGGAGATCGATATGAAGGATAAGCCGGCACGTGATACACCGCAAACAGGTGAGGGAATTCTGATCTCAATTGGAGGGTACGAGACAACCACTGATTCTGGGCGTGTACGAAATTCGTGTGGCCAGAATCCAGAAGAATGATGCTCAAGTAATCTCGAAAGTCCACCGCCCTGTAGGAGGAGGTGTCGGGATGGACGAAGAGGCTGTAGAAAAAAGGTGCTTCTACCTCGGCCTCGTAGGGCATCTTCGAATGCCATTCCTCCCGGTAGGTGTTGTCCCGGACCTCGTGATTCCCAATGGCGGGCAGGAGGGGGATCAGCAGGCCATCCGAGGTGACCATGTCTTCCTTCCAGGCCGTCAGCCATCGGTACCAGCGCTCGTATTTATCCGGGTCGCCATCCGAGTAGGTGATGTCGCCCCCGATGACGACGAACCTGGGGTCCTGGCTGGCGGCCTGACGATTGGTTTCACGCAAGATGCTGTAACGTCCCTTACGGAACACACCAAAGAGATTTCTCGGGTCGGTACGATTGTACCATTTATTCGCCCCGTACATATCTCCGCCGACGACAAACCGGATGGGTTCGTCCGCGGTGGCAGGCATTGTCCGGAACTTGAACGCTACGGCATCGTCTCCTGGCCGGAAGCGGTACCTGGTGTTCGGCGCGAGTCCTGTGAGTTCGACCAGGTGAATCGTGCGATCCGAATGCGCCATTGGGTAGCTCGTGCCCTGAGCGCTCTGCCAGGAGGGATCATCCAGCCGCTGGTACAGGAGTTCGGTCGGTCGATTGTCCTCGCGGTTGCTTTGCCACCGGATGAGCATGGTGGTAGCGGGATCGCCACGCCAGGTCAGGTAGACGGCGGGAGGATCGAATTTCTCCTGCGCCGAGAGGTTGATCGAGAGAAGGACAGCAGATAAAAGGAGGTAGAAAATATGGGGCATCTGGTCTCCAAAGTGATCGCAGCAGTCAGGGGATCGGTGTCTCAATTAGCATACCGCAGCGCAGTGAATCGGTCAAGCAGAGGGGGACGAGGGGTGTAGCAGGGATGAAACCACGCATCGAGGCTGAAAAGCAGGAACGGGAAACCCCTTGCCCGTCAATCTGGAGTGGCCGGGGCGCAAAACCTGGCTCCATCCCCCCTCCGGCGAACGAAAGGGAGCTGCGCAAATGACACGAAGCCCGGCCACTGCTTCCCAACAATATTGGTGAGGGCTCGGAGCGAGAGGGCTGAGTGGTGCCTAGTGACGCACGACCTGCCCCGGGAGCGCTCCGGTGGGCTCGCCGTTTTCAACTGTGGAGACACCGTTTACAAAAACCCGTTCGATACCAACGGGACTGAGTGTCGGCTCTTCATACGTGGCTCTGGCGTTCACTGTTTCAGGATCGAAGATCACAAGGTCGGCTACTTTCCCTTTTCCGATTTCACCCCGGTCGGTGATACCGAATCGCTTTGCAGGGAATCCGCTCATTTTATGGACGGCCTGCTCCAGTGTCACCAGTTTTTGCTCTCTGACATATTTTCCGGGGATCTGTGCGAAGCAACCAAAGCCCCTGGGATGCGGGTGCGGTACGTTGTAGATGCCATCACTTGCGGCCATCATCAGCGGGTGCCTGATGGTCCTGGCGATGGTTTCCTCGGCTTCTTCGGCAGAGACCTGCCAGGGGAAGATGTAGGCGGAGAGTCCCTCTTCCTCTACAATGAGATCGTAGGCGCATGCTTCAGCTGATTTGCCAAGGTCCTTTGCGACTTCAGAAAGCGTTTGCCCGATAAATCTACCCGATCTCGTGTATCCTACGATTTGATTGTATGCGCCGAGCCAGTTGGTGAGGTAGGGGATAATCCGTTCGCGAACGTCGGGATTTCTGAGATGCTCTATAACCTGGGCAGGCGTTCCCTCCTGGTCCTTGACCGGAAGCATAATGGTCATATGAGACATTCCCGCTGCGTAGAGATAGGCCTCGAAGCTGATATCGATGTCTTCCTTCTCCGCCCGGGCGAGCAGTTCGACACATTCTTCATCCACTCTCTCGTGCGAGATATGGACCGGGATTCCGCTTTGTCTGTGGAGTTCGAAAGTTTCCTCCCAGGCGTCTGCCCGGCCCAGGGTGTGATACCGGATATGTGCGGCGTAGATACCGCCGTAAGATTCGGCGACCTTGCAAAGCGCGACAAGTTCGCGCAGGTCCGAATTGACACTGGGTTGGTAATCGAGGCCCAGATTCAGGCAGCCGGCGCCCGCCTCCATCCACTGCCTTGTCAGGTCGGCCATTTCCTCAATTTGCGCGTCGGATGCGGGTCCCGGTTCCCATCCACAGACTTTCAACCGAACGGCACAGTGAGGAACCTGAGGGTAAACGTTGCAGGGGCTGTTCCCCGGGAAAATGGAGAGGTAGTCCTCGATGGTCGGCCACCCGAGATCCATTTCAATATTGCCGGTGGCGAAGCGCGTGTACTCCCACATCTCCTCGGTCTGCTGAGGCGAAAGGCCGGCCCATCCGAAGCCGTCTGGCGCCAGCAGCTGGGTGGTTACGCCCTGGACAACACCGGCGAATCGCTGGCCTTCACTGACGAGGGCAGTCTCGGAGTGGACGTGCACATCTATGAATCCAGGACTGACGATATGTCCGGCGGCATCGATCTCTTCGGGAGCCGTGGTTTCGGATAGATCTTCCACCGCCGTGATGCGTCCATCTGTAATGCCAACATCCGCTGCAAATGGTTCGCGTGTCCCCGTGCCGTCTACAACTTTCCCGTTCCTGATGATCAGATCAAATGCCATTCTCATTCCTCGATAGTTGTGGATTACCAGTCGTTGAGTTTGTGCCCATTTCCATTGAACCAGATGACGTCGACAATGATGCCAAGCCCGACTCCCGCAAGATAACCCATGAACAGTCCCAAAAACAAGGGGGCCATTCGCCTGTAACTGTTGAGTCCTCCGAATTTAAGAATGAGGGTCTTGGTGAGCCAGGCGATGAAGATCGAGGTGACCGTGCTGCGAAGGACATTCGATGCAGAGATCGTGAACCCGATCGGGTTGATCGGGAATCCGGGATATCGGTACCGAAGGAAGAACATCAGTCCTGTAAACACAGCACCAACAGCAAAAAACTGTACCCGGTTCCAGTCGGTACCGAAATCGCCGTGCTGAATTCTGTTCGCCGTGTAACGCCAGATGCCAACGGCGCCGTCGTTCGATCCGTTGAAGCTGACCACGCCAAAGTTATAGCTGCCCACTCCGTGATAGCCCTGGAGTAGAATGAATCCAACGATCGCAGTTGCGCCGAGAAATGCACCAAAGAGAACAGCGGGTACCAGGCGCCTTCTGCGCTCAGGATTCATGGCGATGCCCAGTCGGGGGATATGTGCCAGTGCGGTGATGCCCCAGGTCTTGGCGTCGCAGAAGAAGGTATAAGTGAGTCCCATTGCGACCGCACTGGAGGGACCCATTCCGGAGATGCCGAACAGATGCCAGGCGAAGGCCTGGGCGGTGATCGGTCCACGCAGATAGACCAAGCCGCTTTCGACGATAATCCGGGCAAGACCTAAATAGAGGATTAGCGTGCCGAACCAGAATGCCAGGAGCGGTCCCCAACTCATCCCGGCGTGATGGAGCCAGAGTACGAGGTAGGCGCACCCACCCAGCATGAGAAAGACCGCGTGGCGATAACTCAGCAGTTCGTTCGAGTCGTCCAGTTCGCCTTTGTCAGTGAACGCCTTTCTGAACACGGCGTAGAGGTGGTGGCGCGCGATCCACAGCCCCCAAAGGACAAAGACGGTTAGACCGCCAAAACTCTGCCAACCGATGGCGGGATCGAACGAACACCACATATCGGAACTTCCGATGCTGAAGCCAATCCGATTGAATACGCCGACCTGGAGGATGGCCAGTATGTGGAAGACCCAGATGCTCAACAGCACGTCGGACTTGGTGAAATAGGCGAAGGCAATGGTCATGGGGTGAATCGAGAAGGCAAAGTAGGGAAACCCTTTGCCCAGGCGGATGACTTTGCGACTCAGGACGGTCATCGGAATGTTCAGAGGGGGAATGGCTTTGGAGAACCAGGTGGCGATGTTCCAGATGAAAATGCTCAGGACGATCCAGAAGCCGATTCGAAAGAGCCGCGACCGGACAAGTGTGGACAATGTGCCCGAAGATCCGGATATGCCCGTGAGTTCGAGTATGGCACTGGCGACCGGGAAGGCAAGCCGCTCGTTCTCCATCCATTGCTTTCGCAGAATGACGACCATGCAGAAGCTGACAAGCAGGACGGATCCCAGGAACCCGCTCCACCAGAAGAAGGGAGAGATCCAGGCGGACCAGGGGATGGATTGTCCTTTAAAAAGGCTTTCGTAGAAGCCGGTTGCGGCCGATTTGTCGTTTACAATTGACCAGGATGGAATGCGCTCTAGGAGGAGCTCCGCCCACCGGTTTTCCGGTGTGGCGAAGTACGTGGGTGCAGTGACCACCCCGAGGAGGTAGCCGGACAGCCACTCTCCCTGCATTGTGGCTGCAACCATTCCGATGCAGCAGATGGTGAGGAGTTCTGAGGAGGAAAGTCCTTTCCCCTTTCGGTTCAGGGGAATATTGAGGACCATAATGCAGATCAGCGGGAGGAGCAAGGCAACGGATAGGTGGGAGTAGTCAGCGCGTGAGGAATGTGCGATGAGACTGGAGTAGGCCGGCCAGATGTTGACCCAGACGGCCATCGCCAAGCCGATGAAGAGCGCACGGGAGGTCATTCGAAAAGCTTCGCGAGTAGGATGTTGTCATTCTCTAGAAATGAAAAGCCGTACTGATCGGAATGGCCAGAGGCGTGCCGCACGATACGGGATCGCCCCTGGATATGCACCGCGGGACTCACGCGACTACGCCTTCACCGCGATTTTGATCGCGTCCATGTCGTCGAGGCGATAGCTGCCTGCCAATGCGTTGAAGCCTTCTGCTACCCGGTCCAGGGGGATCGTGTGGCTGACCATTTCGGCATATGGGAACTCGTTCTTTTCCAGGATGGGAAGCCCGCGGATGAAATGCTCCGGTTTGCTCGCCCATACGGCTTCCAGGCGCAGATTTTTGCGCATCAACATATGATTCGGGTTGCACTGGAAGTTTCCGACGTCTACGAAGTGGCCCATTTCGACGTATGTTCCGCTGTTCCGGAGATAATCCAGGCCTTCCGGAATTGCCGGGAGAAATCCGGCGCATTCGAATACGACATCTGCGCCTTCACCGCGTGGCGTGTTTTCACGGACAAGCTGCTTGCGCTCTTCCACATTGCTGACTTCGGCGATGTCGATGGTCAGGTCTGCGCCCAGTTTCTTCGCCAGATCGAGACGCCCTTTGGGCCCGCCCACCATAATGAGTTTGCCGGCTCCGCTGACCTTTGCACAGACAAGGGTGACCAGCCCAATGGCGCCCGACCCCTGAACGACCACGGTGTCGCCGAACTGAATTTGCGCCCGCATCACGCCATGAACGCCAATGGTGAAGGGTTCGAGGAGGACGGCGACTTCCGGTTCGATCTCGGTTTTAAGGACCACAGTGTCGGGATTCCAGAGATACATGTATTCTGCGAATCCGCCCCGGAGATAGGGTTCTTCTTCCGCCTGAAGGAAGCCGTAGGCACCCTTGTTGGTACCGGGCACCACTGCGATCCGATCACCTTCTTTGATCGGCCTGCCCAGAAAATCGGTTTCGACACCTTTGCCGAGTTTGTCGATGATGCCGACGTTTTCGTGACCCAGAATGATCTCGCCGGTCATCTGCTGGTATTCCCAGTTGTGGAGATCTGTGCCGCAGATTCCTGCCAGTTCCAGTTTGAGGAGAATGGTTCCGGGTTCCGGATCAGGAATCGCGTATTCACGGATTTCGAAGCGTTCGCCTACCATGACAACTGCGCGTGAGGTTTTGGGCATTGGGAACTCCGGTAAGAGTGGCCAGGCGTGAGGAGCCGGTGGCCGGTTTTTAGAGACCAGATCAGAGGATTAGTTTGTATTTTTATCGGTTCGTTCAAGAGAGAGACGGTAGTCACAGACTACCCGTCATCGATGTTTTACCCTCTTGTGAAGAGTTCCAGGTCCGCGTCGACCATTTCTTTGACCAATTCCTCGAAGTCGGTCGAATACGACCACCCCAGTTGTTCTCTTGCTTTTGTCGCGTCTCCTACGAGCAGATCCACTTCCGCAGGTCTGAAGAATCGCGGATCCACCTTGACGTGATCCTGGTAGTTGAGCCCCACGTGGGAGAAGGCAATTTCTGCGAACTCTCGGATAGAGTGGGTCTCACCCGTGGAGATGACATAGTCGTCCGGCACGTCCTGCTGGAGCATCATCCACATGGCGTTGACATATTCCTTGGAATGACCCCAGTCTCGTTTGGAATCCAGATTGCCAAGGGGGACTTCGTCAATCAGTCCCAGTTTGATTTTGGCCACGTGGGAGGTGATTTTCCGGGTGACAAATTCGAATCCTCGGCGAGGTGATTCATGGTTGAACAGGATGCCGCTTGAGGCATGCAGGTCGTAGGCTTCGCGGTAGTTTCTCGTGAGATCGTAGCCAGCGACTTTCGAGATCCCGTAAGCCGATCGCGGATGGAACCGGGTGGTTTCCTTCTGCGGCACTTCAGCGACTTTTCCGAACATTTCACTCGAAGCGGCAAAGTAGAAACGGCAGTCGGGCTGAATGTCGTTAAGGGCGGCGAGCATATAGTGCGTGCCGTTGATGTTGATGTTCAATGTCGAGAATTCGTCTTCAAAAGAGCTACTGACAAAGCTCTGTGCAGCCAGGTGATAGCATTCGTGAGGCTGCACTTTCTTGATGACGTTGTAAATACTCGGATAGCTTTCCATCGATGCGGGATGGAGATGGATCGTTTCGCCGAGGTGGTAGATGCGGCCCAGTCGGTGCTCCGGATCTTCGAGGGCGACTCGGCGAACGATGCCGTGGACCTCGTAGTCCTTTTCGAGCAGCAGTTCTGAAAGATAAGAGCCATCCTGGCCGGTGATTCCTGTGATCAGCGCGATACGTTTCGCCATTGGATATGTTCTCCTGCAGGTTTTGGAATGTGTACGGTTCTAAGGTTGTGGGATCTGTGGGTTGCGATTTCTCGAGCTACTAATTAAATCCCCCTGTCCCCCTTTTTCAAAGGGGGAACTTCGGTCACAACAGCGGAGGAGAATACCGGGGAGAGAGAATGTCAGATAATCTTCCTGGCCCTACCTAGTGATCGTAAATTTCCGGTCCCCAATTTATTTCCTGGAGCTCTTGTTTGAGGATAACCGCTTTGTGGGGGGGAACGTTTTTCATCAGCACAACGCCTGGGCCGACCATCGAGCAGGCACCGACGATGCGACCGGGCATCAGGATGGTGCTCACCCCGGTGCGTGCGTAGTCGCCGAAGAGGGCGCCTGAGAACCCGGGAGCCGGATGACGAATGCCTTTGACGATCACCTCGGTGGGTCCGTCGTCGAAACGCAGGGTGCCCACCTGGGTGCCTGCCCCGAATTCGGCGCCTTCGCCATATATTCCTGCGATCTGCATATGGTGGGTGATTCGGCCGCCCTGGAGGATGACGCCGCTGAACTCGCCGGTGAAGGTGATGTGATTGTTGTCCCCAACAAATCCGCTCACCTTGGCGAAGGGGCCGATTCGGCACTGATCGCCGATGACGGTGTGGGAAGAGACCTGCGAGCCTTCTTGAATGTGGGTGTCTTTCCCGATCCACACGGGACCATTGATGACCGCGTGACGTGAAATCTTTGCGCCTTCGTCGACGAAGACCGATCCGGTGATTTCTGCGTCCTCGTGGACCTCAGCGCTCTCGGCGATCCTGGAATCGGGCAACTCATTGGCCATTTCACGGGCGGCGACTCGGCAGATACTCAAGGGCTGCCAGGGCATATCCATATCGATGACCGGGCTGTCGAGCTGGACGGCCCCTACGGAACGCCCTTCCCGGTGCATCAGGGGGAGCGCGTCGGCGATTTCGTAGCCTTCGGCGGGCGCTACTCCGTTTTGTACCCGTGGGAGTAGCCCCGAGGTGTTGGCCAGATCGTCCAGTGCGGCATTCTGGAAGATGTAGATGCCGGAAAGCGCTAGGCCGTTGTCAGATCTCGGCTTCCAGGTGTACGAAGCTATGTTGTTGTCGCGGTCGACTTCTGCTCTGATGTGCTTGTTCAGCTCGTCACTCTGATGAATCCCTGCCACACTTTGTTTTCCACTGAATTCATCGAGCAGCTGAGGAATCGTCTCCGGGCCGAAGAACAGGTCTCCGTGGATGACAATGAAGTCATCCTCTCCAAGATACTCTCGGGAAGAACACACGGCGTGTGCGGTTCCCAGCTGGTGCGGCTGTTCAATATATGTGATCGCGCAGCCGAACCGATTGCCGTCCCCAAAGTGATTCCTCACGCGCCCGCCTCGGTGTCCGATCACGACACCGATATCTGTGACGCCTGCAGCTACCAGCCGTTCCACGGTCCACTCCAGGAGCGGGCGATTGCAGATCGGAAACATCGATTTCGGCCGGAAGTGGCTGAAAGGATAAAATCGCTCCCCCTTCCCGGCTGCTAATAAGATCGCTTTCAAGCTAAAATCCAGTTTGAAGGATGGACTTCTAAAGGTTAGAAGGTTAGAAGGTTGAAACGTTTGAAGGTTGAGAGGCTCTTTAACCCTGGCTGCCCCGCCTTTGGCACCACAGTTTCACAAGCCACCCGCTCTGCACTCTGCACTGTCTTTTTTACGTTATCTGCTCCGGCTCGACTTTCCCGATCGGTACTTCCAAATGGTCTTCCGCGAAGATGATCGTGCCGTTGAATATTTCCCCGGCTTCGTGGATCAGCCGCTCCTGAATCCCGGGCTGTTCGAGCTGTTCGGTAATGTGGGTGAGTACCAGGGTGCCTACGTTCGCGTCCTTTGCAGTGCGCGCAGAGTCTTTGTGCCCTGAACAGCAACCTGTGATCCGCTCGTCCATTTCGAAGTCATTCAGGAAGTGACACATGTGGATCAGTACATCGGCATCTTTGGCAAGATCGGTGAGGGTCTGGATGGGCGCGGTGTCGCCGCCGAATACGATGGATCCCCCGGGCGTATCCAGGCGATAGGCCAGACATCGGAGCTGGGGCTGCACGTGAATGACTTCGGCCGCGGTGAGCGTCCAGGTGCCCGTTTTGATGAGGGAGCCGTGTTCGACCTCGGTGATCACAGGATTGGGGCACTGCCTTGGCAGCACGCCGCCCCGCTTTTCGTAAACGAATTCGCTCCCGGGGTGTTTCGTTCGGGCAGTGAGATCGGGATCGTAGACACCGCCCTCGCCGAATAGTCTGTGGGTCATCTGAGCCAGTGGGGCGGGACCATAGACGTTCAGGTCCGGAATCTTACCGACACCCTGGTCCCAGTGGTTCAAGACGATGTAGGGATAGTCCACGCAATGATCATAGTGCAGGTGTGTGAGGAACACGCTTGTGAGGTCTCTGGGGGGTGTTCCGTCCTCGAGGAGGCGCCTGGCCGCACCCGGACCGCAATCGAACAGGAGGGTTTCATCGTCGAGGGTTACCAGATAACAGGATCCGGCTCGGTGGGTGAGCGGCGTGGGGGTTCCCGTTCCCAGAAGGGTCAGGCTGAGGGCCATTTCTGCTCCTTGGTTGTTGTCTGAAAGTGTTAGCGGTCGATGCCCGCCTCGAAATGCACGGCGAGGGGTTCGAGGTCCTCCCAGAAGGATTCGGGAATCTCCAGGTCGCCCGCCTTTGCGTTGGCTTCGGCCTCTTCCGGTGTGCGAGCGCCAGGAATGGTGGTTGCCACTTGCGGATGACGCGTGCACCACTGGAGGGCTGCGGCGACCATTGGGACGTTGTGATCGCTGCACACCTGTTGAATCTTTGCGACGTGGTCAAGACATGTCTGGCTAAAATTTCTGGCCATGTAGTTGATGCCTTCTACCGGCCCTGTTGCGAGCAGACCCCGCTCAACGGGCGTGGCAATGACCAGACCCACATCGTGTTTCTCGGCAGCGGGAAAGATCCTTTCCATGGCGAGCTGGTTGATTAGGCTGAAGGCTTCGGGTACGACTGCCGCGTCGAATTCTCCTGTTTCAATAAATGGGGTGTTTGCCGCAGGGTCGTTGGCCGCGGTTCCCACAAATCGTGTGATGCCCTCGTCCTGGAGTTTTCGGAGTGCACCAAGAGCGCCCCGTTTTCCCATAACCTGCTCGAAAGGGACCTCCATTGCGTCGTGAATATAAAGGATCTCGAATCTTTCAATTCCAAGCCTTTCCTGGCTGCCCTCCACGTGGCGGAGAATGCTGTAGTAATCGTAGTCTTTGCCTTCGAGACCTGGAAGCTGGCCCACCTTGGTGGTTACGGTGCAAAGTTTCGCGAGATCCGGTCGTGCCTTGAGGGCCATTCCGATGAGTTCCTCGCTGCGTGTCTGTCCGTAAAGGGGAGCGGTGTCGATGAGGGTAGAGCCGTGCTCGATGGCCGTGTGGATCGTCTGAATGGCCAGATCCTCGTCCATACCTCCAGGGCGACCGTCGTATTCGACCGCGGCTCGATTCGCGTTGGGAATGCCCACAAACGCCGCGCCCAGACCGACAATGGGAACCTGCAATTCGGTACGTCCAAGCCGTTTGGTTTTCACGAGTATCCTCAGGTTATTATCGTTGGAATCTGGAGTAAAAAACAGAAGCATGAATTAAGATAGCACAGTGCAAGCCGGGGCGCAACGACCTTCTTATGTTCATAGATCACAGGGAGATGGAGCCGCGATTCCCTTCTTGCATTTGTGCATATTCAGACTTATCCTGGCAGCCAACCGGGTAAGATCTTTTACTCTACAGGAGGAAGAATATGCGTTTTTTGGCCGCCCCCAGAATTTCACTTTTAGTGGTCGCCTTTGTTATTGCTGGACTAAGTATCGGCGTGCTGGCACAAGAGCCCAATTGGTGGCCATCGGAGTGGGGAGCTGATGATCAGCGTGGCGCAATGAACCGATTGACACCTAAAAAGGTGCTCGAGGCGGCTCAGTTGATCAAGGAGGGCAAGACTTACCAACTTGGACGGGTCTATGAGCCAGGCATGCCTCTGTTCGGAAATCGACATTACAGTCTGTCGATTGTGGGCTCACCCAGCGGCGGTCCGGTTGGAGACAATCGCGTGGTGTGGCACGATGAGATGTTCAGTGGAGAGATCGGCCAGATCGGGACGCAGTTCGATGGGCTGGGGCACATTGGAACCCGGGTAGGCGACGACGATATTTTTTACAATGGTTTCAAAGGATCCGAGTTCAGCAAACCTTACGGTCTGGAGAAACTCGGCGTAGAAAATGTCGGCGTGTTCTTCACAAGGGGCGTTCTGATCGACCTGGTCGCGTACAAGAAAAAAGAGCGACTGGAGGTCGGATACGTGATCACTCCGGATGACCTGCGAGGGGCGCTCAAAAAACAGGATGTTGAGATCAGTGAAGGCGACGTGGTTCTGATTCGAACCGGACACGGAAGCTTGTGGATGGTAGATAACGAAACGTTTAATTCAGGTATGCCGGGTATCGGGCTTCTGGCTGCAAAGTGGCTGGCTTCCAAAAAGGTGGTGATGATCGGAGCGGACACCTGGGGAGTAGAGGCTGTTCCCGGAGAAAATCCGAACGTAGCGTTCCAGGTCCACCAGTTGTTGATCAATCAAAAAGGGATCCATCTTCTGGAGAATCTGGATCTGGACGGTCTTGGTGAGGACAAGGTTTACGAGTTCGCATTTGTTTTCTCTCCCTTGAGACTAAAAGGTGCAACCGGGTCACCGGGAAATCCAATCGCAGTAAAATAAGTCTTGAATTCGTTAATATTATCAATGGTTTATGGGGCAAGCTTCGTGTGGTGAGGCCTGCCCCATTTTGCTTTTCAACGGTTACAGAATAGACGATCTCAATTATCCAGGCGCCTGGACAATTGAGAATGCAGAAATCGACAAACATTTGGTCAGTAGATGGCAATATGGTTGTCGTATAACATATTCCATTTATTAATAACTAATTAGTAGAAATATATATTTAATTCGACAATAGTTTTGGCGCTGCGTCACGAATTTATATTTCTACCCCTACCAGAATATACACCTGTAAGATTTTTATAAACAGCACTTTGTGTTGTGTATGTGTGCCAAAATATGCCATGGGCACAAGGATTGCGATGTGTCTTACGAATTCTTCGTGGCTTGCGGTTCCTTGACCCAGCAGTCTCATCCATACAGGAGTTGGAAATGCATTTCAAGATGATGCTCACATGGCTTCTCCTGGTAGCAGCCCCCGTCCCGGTCTGTGCACTGGACACCCTCCAGGTGAAATCACCCGACACCTTCCTGGAGGAGTGGCGCTGGACGTCATTCGACAATGACCTGGCTGGGAGAGTGCAAGCTGCCATCGAGGACAGGGAAGGCCGGATTTGGGTAGGTACGGATCGGGGCGTGCAATACTATGACGGTTACAAATGGACGAAATACACGGTGAAAGATGGGCTTGCCGATGGGGATGTCCGCGCGATCCTCCAGGCGCGTGACGGTACGATGTGGTTCGGGACCAAAAAGGGTATCAGTCGATTCAATGGCCGAGAATGGAAGACCTTCGGCAAGGAGGAAGGTGTGCCTGGACCAACATCTTGGGACGGGTTTGTCCAACTCCAGGATGGGTCTATATGGGCAAGTTTATTCAATAAGGTCGACATCACGGACTCACAACAGGGCATTGTGCGTTTCGACGGTGATCGGTGGGTGCCGGTCCCGTTGCCCTGGGATCGCCCGAGGCCACCGATGGCCAATTTGATCGCCGCTGCCAACGGAGATATCTGGGCATCCACACTTTTGGATGGAATCTTTCGGTTTGACGGTGAAGAATGGGAACATTACGGTAGCGAAACAGGCCTCCCGAGCGATCGGGGTGGGTTTCTCTGCCAGGCCTCCAATGGTGCGATTTGGGTCCCGCATTGGGATGTCGGCATCAGTCGCTTTGACGGCACTTCCTGGCAGACCTTTGGCAAAAATATGGATGGCCTCAAAGGAATGAACGAAATGATGTCGGCCTGGGAAATGCCCGATGGCACGATCTGGAGTGGCGGTGGTTTGGGTGCAAAAGGGAATGCCCTCTTCAGGTACGACGGCGAGGACTGGAGGGCATACGGTCAGGGGGCGCTAAGACTGAATGGGAAGGGCTGGAGTTTCTACACGACCCAGAGTGTGGCCGAATGGACGCAGCTC